>Ga0172381_10000848_pt1 | contig 38121 bp, 58 predicted proteins | sample Leawel6488metaG_FD_119754 | JGI IMG/M metagenome (GOLD analysis project Ga0172381, IMG submission 119754) | Leachate microbial communities from a municipal landfill in Southern Ontario, Canada - Leachate well 64-88 metaG | ecosystem: Engineered > Solid waste > Landfill > Unclassified | place... | reverse complement strand
CTTAGGGCTTAGGTATATGGAAACACCACGACAACTTGCTGAAGATAGGCTTAAAATAGCTTATGAGTGTGCTAAACTCGGAGAAAGGTTGGCTGATCTAAAGATAATTAGAGCAGAGTGGTGGAAAGCTATGAGACCGGACTTTAAAAGTGATGCTTCTTGTTATAGGTCTTGGGACTTGACAGAAGAAGGTCAAGAAATGGAAACTATTAGTATGAAGTTAGTATCTAAAAAAATGAAATCATCGGCTATAAAAACTATGATAGAAGTAATGTCAGATGAAAGTAGAAATCAATATTAAAATTATGCCAAAATGTAGAAGGTGCGAAAAAGAAATAATGAACAAATGGAACTTATTTATAGTCAATACTGAAACCAAAGAAATGGTAATTGACTGCTTTTTATGTAAGCGATGTTGGGAGTTATTTACAAAACACTTGAATAGTTTTAAAAAATAATTTATAATATATATGTATGAAAAAAAAGTCAGCTCGAAACACTAAAATAAGTAAATACATAAAGATAGTTAATGAAAGTATCGAGGGTTATCATCAGGGTTATGTCCATAGAGACCACCGGAGTAAAGCAGAAAGAACAGGCAAAACAAAATACCTTAATTTTAAAAAAGACAAGGTAAAAGAGATAAGAGAATTAGAACTATATGAACAACTAAAAGATAAAATTAATCTAATAGGAAGATAAACTATGTATTATGTAAAAAAACAATGGACTAATGCTAAAAAGCAAGAATATAATGGATATAGATATGATAGTGGATTTGAAGCTAATTATGCGATGTTCTTAGATAGCGAACTTAAAGCCAAAAGAATTAAAAGTTATGACAGACAAATCAATTTAGATTTAATAGTAAATAATTATAGGGTCTGTCAGTATAGAATAGATTATATAGTTTATCACAAAGATGGAATAACTGAATATGTGGAAGTAAAAGGTTATCAGACAGATGTATGGAAGCTTAAGTGGAAACTATTTGAAGCTTTATATAGTGATATTCCAGATGTAAAATTAACAATAATCCAACAAGGTAAATATAAACCACCGAAGTTGAGAAAGATTAAATAAATGTCAATAATATATAAGAGCCTCAGGATTGGCAAAAATGAACGACCTTTCTACCTGTATAAGTTTAGGTCAATGATTAAAAATGCTGATAAGTTAGGACCACCATCAACTTCAGGAGATGATCCACGACTGACTAAGATAGGAAAGTTTATAAGAAAATGGAAAATAGATGAACTACCACAATTTATTAATATATTAAAAGGTGATATGGTAGTAGTAGGACCAAGACCGGAAGTTCCAAGTGTAGTTAAAAAAATGGCAAAATGTGAGAGAGATATAATATTTTCAGTTAAACCCGGACTGGTAGATTTAGCAACTTTAGCTAATATGCACGAAGAAGATAAGCTATCAGAAAAAAAACACCCTCACGAATTTTATATGAGATATATTAGACCAGAGAAAACATATTTACAAATTGAGTATATAAAGAATAAATCAATATGGCTGGACATAAAAATAGTTCTGCTAATGGTCAGGAAATTAGTCCTGAGATATTAGCAAAATATATAAGAAAAAAGATACTTAAAATGAGCCACGATGCGAAGGCTTGTCATATAGGCTCGGCTTTATCTTGTGTTGAAATCGCAATGGCGATGACTGGAAATAAAGGAAAGTTATTCTTCTCAAAAGCAAGTGGATCAGCGACTATTTATGCTTTAATGGGATTAGATGCTAAACATTTAAAAGAAAATCCTTTACTCTGGCCTGGTGGTTCTTTAGGTCACGGACTTCCAATAGCAGTCGGTTATGCTTTAGCTGGTAATAAAACACTTGTTTTAATGTCAGATGCTGAAATGAACGAAGGAACAACTTGGGAAAGCTTAATGTTTTCTTCGCAACATAAACTATCTAATCTTATTATCGTATTAGATAAAAATAATTTACAAGCTTGTGGTAAAACTGAAGATATATGTAATATAGAGCCTTTAGCCGATAAACTAAGGGCTTTTGGTTGTGAAGTAAGAAAAGTAGATGGACATAATTTTTTTAGATTAAAACAGGCTTTAACATATCCACCTTTATATAAAGATAAACCAATATTTATTATAGCTGAAACTACGAAGGGTAAAGGAGTTGGTTTTATGGAAGGAAAATATGAGTGGCATTATGAAAACTTAACACCAGCTTTACTTAAAAAAGCTTTAAAAGAATTAATATAGTATGCCAAAAGGAGTTTACACATCTAAAAATAGATATAAATTTCCGAAAGGGAATGAGTTTGTATTTAAAAAATGTCATAAGCCTAAAAATGGATTTAAAAAAGGTGATACACCTTTTAATAAGGGTAAAAAATTTGTTCATTCTGGAAGTTTTAAGAAGGGAAGAATTGTTTCTAAGGAGATTAGAGAAAAAATCAGTTTATCAAACAAGGGAAAAGGTGGAATGGAAGGCGATAAAAATCCTCGATGGAAAGGAGGAATAACATCCGAAAATCAAAAGGTTAAAAATTCTATTGAATACAAATTATGGCGTAAATCAGTTTTTGAAAGAGATAGTTTTACTTGTCAAAAATATAAATCAAAAGGTGGCTATTTAATTTCTCATCATATAAATAATTTTGCTGATTTTACTGAATTAAGGTTGGCAATAGACAATGGTATAACTTTATCTAAAAAGGCTCACGATGAATTTCATAAATTATATGGTCGCAGAAATAATACAAAAGAACAATTAATTAATTTTTTAAGCTTATGATAAAAAAACAAAAAAACACTCGTCATATATTTTTTGAGGTATTAGAAAAGATAATGGAAAAGGATAAAAAGGTGGTATTTATTACTGGGGATTTAGGCTATTCATATATGGAGCGTATTCAAAAAAGATTTCCAAAACAATTTATAAACGCAGGATGTATGGAACAGTCAGCCACAGGAATAGCTGTTGGATTATCAATGGCAGGGTTTAAGCCATATTTGTATTCAACATTAAATTTTATTCTGTTTAGAAATTTAGAACAAATTAGAAATGATGTAGTAGTAGCTAACAATAATGTAAAGATAATAGGGGTATCAATGTCAGGCTTTATTGGATTTACTCATAACAGATTACATACAAAGGAAGATACTAATTTATGTGAGAATATAGGGTTAAAAGCTTATACTCCAACTTTAAAAGGTTTAGATAAATTATTAATTAAAACAAGCAAGAATACAAAACCTTGCTATATAAGATTATGAAAATTGAATTCATTAGAAACTCGTATATAAGATTTTATAAAAAGCATAAAGAAGAAATACTTAAGGCAATACATAATTGCTTAATAAAAGGGGAACTTATTTTACGAGATGAAGTATCAAAACTTGAGAGAGATGTATCAAAATATGTAGGTTGTAAGTATGGTATAGGCACTAATTCAGGAACTGATGCCTTATTTTTAGGCTTAAAAGCTTTAGGAATAGGTGAAGGTGATGAAGTAATAACAGTAGCTAATTGTTTTATAGCGCCAATACAAGCTATTTATCACACAGGTGCTAAACCAGTATTAGTAGATATAAATTATGATGGGCTTATGAACCCTGATCTACTTGAAGGGCTTATAACAAAAAACACTAAAGCTATTATGCCTGTTCATTTATCAGGAAAGGTCTGCGATATGAATAAGATAATGAAAATAGCTAAAAAGCATAAATTAAAAGTGATAGAAGATTGTTGCCAGTCATTAGGGGCTAATAAAATAGTAGGTCATTTAGGGGCAACTTCATTTAACACTCCTAAAACACTTGGAGGAATTGGTGATGGTGGTATGGCCTTTACAAGTAATAAGAAGTTAGCAGAAAAACTATTCTTATTAAGAAACCATTGGAATATATATCAAGGTAGTGTTAGAAAAGAAGATTTCCCTCAACCTGAAACTATGGGCTGGGGTTTTAAATCAAGATTAGACAATATTCAAGCTTCATTTTTAAATATTAAGTTTAAGTATTATGAAGGAATGATAGATAGAAGAAACTTAATAGCTTTTTTATATGATATTAAATTATCAAATAAGTTTAATAAACCTGAATATCAGAAAGGTCAAATATGGCAAGAATATATCTTGAAGTTTAAAACAGAAAAAGAATGCTTTAAGTTCAAAGATTATATGGCTAAAAATGGAATAGAAACTTTAACAAGAGACAAGATACCAAACCATAAACTAAAAGGATTAGGGCTTAATTGTAGTCTGCCGGTAACCGAAGAATTAGCTCCTTTACAGATAAGGTTGCCAATATATCCTGAATTAAGATTAGATGAAATAATGTATATAATAAGTAAAGCAAATAAATACTATGAATAAAATATTAATAATGTATTGACAGCAGGCTCAATAGGGTGTATAATTAAATTATAATAATTAATTTAGTTATATGAGAAACGAAAAAGGGCAATTTGTAAAAGGAGATTATCAAGGGTTTGGATTTAAAAAAGGCACGATACCTTGGAATAAAAATAAAAAAGGAATACATTTATCTGAAAAAACAGAGTTTAAAAAAGGAATGACACCTTGGAACAAAGGAATCGGAAAAGGGTGGATAGATGAAGGATACCATAAAGTTAGTATAAATGGAAAAGATAAAAGAAATCATAGAGTAATAATGGAAGAATACTTAGGAAGAAAATTAGACAAATGTGAAATTGTTCACCATATGAATGGAAAGAAGAAAGATAATATAATTAAAAATTTAGTTGTTTTGACTCGTTCTGAGCATACTAAAATTCATAAAATATGGTTAGGAAGGGGAAAAAAAAAGAAAAAATAGTATGTTTTGGTGGGGCTGGAAGTATTGGTTCTGAACTTGTAAGACAATTAGTAGTCGACAATGAAGTTCTTATTTTTGATATAGATGAGACAAGAACATTTGATTTATGGGAAGAATTAGAAAGAAAAGGACACGATGTTTATTATAGAATAGGTGATGTAAGAGATGAAGTAATAGTTAAAAAGGTTATAGACACATTTAAGCCTGATATTATATTCCACGCTTCAGCTTATAAACACGTTAGTCCAATGGAATTATACCCTATGGAAGCTATCAAAACTAATATTATCGGAGCTTATAATATAATAAATAATTTTAAAGGAAAAATAGTAAATATCTCAACTGATAAAGTAATAAATGCTAATTGTATAATGGGAGCAACAAAGAAAGTAGCCGAGATAATGGTTAGAAATGCTGGTGGTATATCTGTTAGGTTTGGTAATGTTTTAGGCTCAAGGGGTTCTGTAATACCTATATGGCAAAGACAAGTAGATAATGATGAGCCAATAACAATAACAGATGAAAGGATGGAAAGATATATGATGACAATACCACAGGCCTGTGAGTTAGTTATAAAGGCAAGTGAGATAGGAAAACCAGGACAAATCTTAATAATGGATATGGGAAAGCAAGTTAAAATACTTGATTTAGCCAAAGAAATAATAGAAAAGTCAGGTAAGGATATTAAGATTAAGAATATTGGTATAAGACCTGGTGAAACATTAAGTGAAAAGCTAATGACCGAAGATGAAGAAGCACGAGCAGTTAAAATAGATAAGTTTTATATAATATAATTTTATGAAAGAGTTTATCTTATTTATAATAGTATTTAGCTTAGTTTTAGGCTATTTAGAAACTAAATAAAACATTATGGAATACAGACAATGTTCTCGTTGTGTTATGGACACAACTGCTAAAGAAATAACTTTTGATTTAGAAGGTCGATGTAATTTTTGTAGGTCTTATGGACCAAAAGATTATCAAAGGCATATTGAAAAACAGGACTTGCCCTGGATTATTCATCAAATAAAGCAAGAAGGAAAGTGTTTGCTTGGTTTAAGTGGTGGGGCTGATAGTTCAACTTGTCTTCATTTACTTTTAGAACAAGGTATTAAGCCAATTACATTTAGTTTAGATAATGGTTGGGAAGATAAAAATGCCAATGAAAACATAAAAAAACTGGTAGAAAAAACAGGTGTCCAACACGAGTTTATTAAAATAGATGTAGATAAGTTTAGAAAATTACAAGAAGCTTTTATGAAGTCAGGAGTTCCTAATATAGAAATACCAACTGACCATATCTTAATGGCACTTACTTATCAACTTGCTAAAAAGCATAAAATAAGGTATATTATAAGTGGTGGTAATTTATCAACTGAAAGTATTATGCCTGAAAGCTGGGGTTATAATGCTAAAGACCTAACACATATAAAAGACATAGCTAAAAAGTTTGGAGCAACTACTAAAGGTCTACCAACAATATCACTATCACAGTATATTTATTACAGGTTTATTAAAAAGATTAAGATAATAAACTTGCTTGATTATTATGAATATAAAAGAGACAGAGCCATTAAAGTATTACAGGAGACTTACGACTGGGGCGATTATGGTGATAAGCACGAGGAAAATCCTTTTACAAAATGGTTTCAAAACTACTATCTACCGGTTAGATTTAATATCGACAAAAGGAAAGCACACTACTCAAGTTTAATAGTATCTAAACAGATGACCAGATCAGAAGCTAAAGATAAATTAAGTCAACCAGCTCCTTATGATATGATGTATTATGAGCATTTAGGCGAACCTTGTTCGCACTTTAAATATAAAACAAGTAAGTTTTGGTGGGATTTACTATCAAATATTTATAAATTAACTAAAAAATAATATGAAAACATTAGAAGAATTAACAAAGCTGTATAACGACTATGCTCAAAAAAGAGAGCAGATTTCAGCCGAGATGTTAAGATTAGAAGGTGAAGCAAGATTAGTTCAGGAAATGAATAAAAAGGTTGAAGAACCAGTTAAAGCAGTTAAAAAGAAATAAATATGCAATGTAAATGGGCTAAATCTTTAGGAGAATTAGAGGCAACCCATCAAGAAATATGGGGAACTTCTGATTATACCGACAGAAACAAGCCAGTAGTGTTCTTCGGCTTATATGATTTGAGGGATTACATAGCTTTATATAGGCATAAGAAAGGAAGTATCTATATCTTATGGGCTGGGTCGGATATCTTAAATCTGCAAAATAAGTTCTTATTCAATAATGGAAAACTAAAGCTACTTTCAAAACTATTTCCTTTTTTCCATAAGTTTATAGTAAATTTACTTAAAAGAAAGGTCTTCAAACATTATTGCGAGAACGAAGTAGAACAGGAAGCTCTTGAAAAATTAGGTATAAAGGCAGATGTTCAGCAATCATATTTAGGAAATATATATTTGCCAACAACATTTGAGTATTCAAGTGAGCCAAAGGTGTTTATATCTTGTGGAAAAGATAGACAGATAGAATATGGTTTTGATATAGTAGAAAAAATAGCTAAAAGGTTGCCTAAAGTTAAGTTTTACTTATATGGAGATGACTGGGAAACAGATAAGCATAACATAATAGTTAGGGGTAGAGTGTCTAAAGAGCAATTTAATAATGAAATAGCTAATATGCAGATAGGATTAAGGTTAAATAAGTTTGATGGTTTTAGTGAGGTATTAGCAAAAGCATTGTTAAGGGGGCAATATGCTATATCAAAAATATCTTATCCTTTTGTTTATACTTATAAGAACGAATATGATTTAGTAGAACTTATTAAGGAAATCGTTGATTTTAAAAAGCCAAATATAGAAGCTAAAGAGTATTATAAAAAAACATTAAATAATTTTGTATGGTCAAAGTATTGTTAGGAGGTTGTTTCGATTTATTACATATAGGTCATATACAACAAATAAAAAAAGCGAAAGAACTTGGTGATTATCTTATAATAAACTTATCATCAGATAAACAAGTAAGAAACAAGAAAGGCGAAGGTAGACCTATAATACCTGACTATGAAAGAAAAGAAATGTTGTTAGCATTAAAAGAAGTAGACAGGGTTATGTGTGTTAAAACAGATAAATTAGATTTGCCATTTGTATTAGATAGAGCCGAGCCTGATATACTTATAGCAAATGAAGGATGTTATGATTATGATGAGGAATGTGAGAAAAGAGGTATTAAAGTAGTAAAGCTACCACGATGTATTCCAAAATCAAAATTAGATACAACAGGAATTATAAATAAAATAAAAAAAGGAGGTTAGTGATGAAATGGTTAGATAGTTCTTTGAAACAACAAATAAAAGGAGTTAATTTCTTGATTATGTCAGATGATAAGATTTTAATTCAAAAAAGGGACTTCAATACTAAAAAATACCCTAATTGTTATGCTATACCAGGTGGAGGAATAGACACAGGTGAAACTCCACTTATGGCAGTAGTTAGGGAAGTATTTGAAGAAACTGATATGAATTTAAGTCCGACAGATTTTGTCCATCTTGGAAACTTTTGTTATCTAATGGACAAGAAGTTAAGGGTCAATTCCTTATACATTTGTTTTGTAGAAAATCCAAACATCGTTTCTAAAGAAGGAACTATGATATGGATGACACAGATAGAAGTATCAAGTGTCAAATTGGCAAGGAACACAAATGTTCTTCTGCCTAAGATTTTTAAATTCATCAAAGCTATTCTTTAATGAGTAGCTTTTCTAAACAATTACTCTTATGAAATATAAATTCACAAAATTAAGTAGAAAGTATTGGGCTAATCGTAATATAGACTGGACACAGGCTTATTTTAATGAGCATTCACACAGAGATTTATTGATGAAAGTATTTACAAAAATGAAATTCGGTAGTATAATAGAAGTAGGTTGCGCTTCAGGAAAGAACTTGGCAATGATAAAAGAACTATTCCCTAATGTAGAAGTAGGTGGAGTAGATATAAATGCCGATGCTATTGAAACTGCTAAAAAGCTTATACCTAATGCTGCTGTTTTAGAAGTAAGTGATGCGACAAAGCTATTTTTATCAGACAAATCAGTAGATATAGTATTAACAGATATGTGTCTTATTTATATGGACAGTTTTAATATAAGAAAGGCTATAAAGGAAATAAGGCGAGTAGCAAGAAAGGGAGTGGTATTATGCGAATTACACTCTGAAAGCTGGTGGACAAGATTATTTTATCCTTATAATTTACATAATTATAGGAAATTACTAAATAAATATGGATTTTGGGATATAGAACTTTATAAATTAAAAGAAAAGGACTGGGAAGGTGGAGAACCACAAAAGAGTTTCGGTTATGTAGTCCTCGCCAAATTATGAAAAAAGGACCACGATCGGTTATAGCAATGCTATTTATATTTATATTAATATTATTTATCATTATATATGGAGAAATCTACACAAGAAAAACAAGTATGTCACCTAATTTATATCCCTTTCACAGGGCTTGGTAAGATAAATAGGGGTGATAAATGGTTAGCTAATAGAATACAAGTATTTAAAGAGTATGTCTTAAGGTCTTTACTTGCTCAAACAAAGAAAGAGTTTATTATTTGGGTTAGTTGGAGACCAGAAGATAGAGACAATCCAATGGTTCAAGACTTATTTGAATTAATGAAGGGATTAGATGGATTAAGAACTATATTCACATTTGCCGGACTATGTTTTTATGATGATAAGTATAACAAAGATGAAGCTTTAGAAAGATTATATGATAATTTAGGTGAGACACTACCAGCTTTAGTTCCTTATGTAGATTGGGCTGATGAAGTATATATGACAATAAATGCCAGTGATGATATGTATATTAGTTCAGCAGTAGATACAATACAAAATGAAAAGTTCGATACTAAAGCAATAGGTTGGACTAAAGGTTATATAATAGATTATGCTACTAAAAGAACAGCTGAATATAATCCGGATACAATACCACCTTTCTTTACAATTAGATTTCCAAAAGATATATTCATAGACCCTTTTGAACATATGAAATATACAAAATCATATCAAAGCCACGAATACATAAAGGATTTAGGCTTTAAAGAATTAGAAGGTCGAGGTTTTGTAGTAGGGACACACTCTGAAAACATATCAACAACTTGGAATATACCTTATAAGGGAGAAGAAGTAGATAATTCTAAAGTATTACTCTTAACTGGAAACTACTGGACAGAGCCAATAGTTATGAAACCAAGCAAAAGAGTTATACTTAGAAAGATTTACAATAAACTACCTTGTAAGAAACTTATAAAATTAATTTACAAATCATTATAGATATAAATATGAGTAGACCAAAAGGATTCAAATTAACTAAAGAGCATAAAGAAAATATTAGTAAGGCTAAGATTGGTAAAAAACAGCCTTGGTCTGGAAAAAGCATTACTCCAGAAGGTAGGGAAAAGTTAAGATTATCAACAATAAAAACACATAAAGGTCGAAAACAAAGTAAAGAAGAAATAGCGAGAAGATTAAAAAGCAAGGAGGGTTATAAACACTCAGAAGAAACGAAAAGAAAAATAGGATTAGCTAATTCTATTTCTCAGAGAGGAAAACCAAGACCTTGGTCAAGAGGCGAAAATAGTCCTGCTTGGAAAGGTGGTATAACACCAATAAATGAAAAGATTAGAAAATCTTTAGAATATAGGTTATGGAGAACAGCAGTTTTTGAAAGAGATGATTATACTTGTGTATGGTGTGGTCAGAAAGGTGGTAAATTACACGCAGACCATATTAAACCATTTGCTTATTATCCAGAACTTCGCTTCGCCATTGATAATGGAAGAACACTTTGTATAGAGTGTCATTTAAAAACAGATACTTATTCAAATAGGTATAAATTTAATAAATAATAATATGATTATGATTTTACTATTAACATTGATTGTGGTATTATTAGCAGTAATAACATACAACACAACAATTAAAAAATTTACAAAGAAAAGACATTTCAAAAATAAGTTAGAAGTAACACAAAGGAAAATTCTTGATGTCGAATTTCTACTTGACAATTATAAGCAAATGCGAGAAGGCTTTAGAACAGAATATGATAGAATAAAAGAAGAACTTGATGGAGTAGAAACTTATGAGTTCCTTATTAAAAAATTAGGAGTAGAAGAAGCTAAAGAAGTTATGAAAGATGCTGAAAAATCTTATAAACTTAGAGATGAAATGAAAGATGAAAAAGACAAAGAACTTAATAAAGAAGAAGAAGATATACTTACTAATCTAAAGAACAATATTGTAGGAAAAAAGAACGATATGGAAATCCTTAAAAAACAAATGAAAGATGTAGATGTTATGATAGAAGGAGATCCTGAACAACCAGCTTCAGTAAGTCAGTCAGTAAATCAAAACCTATCTAACCTTAGAAGTGTTATAGATATGTTAAGACAAATAATTAAAAAACTTTAATAATATGTCTAAATTAGAAACAGTAATTCAATTTACTAAAATCTTAATAGGCATTTATGGAATATGGTGGAGTATACAAGTATTAAAATTGCTGAGCTAAAACCTTATGAAAGGAATGCTAAAAAGCACGATAAGAAACAAATAGCATTAATAGCTAATAGCATTAAAGAGTTTGGATTTGATAGTCCGATTATAGTTGATAAGGATAATGTTATTATAGCTGGTCACGGTAGGTTAGAAGGAGCAAAATTATTAGGAATAAAAGAAGTTCCAGTAATTAGAAAGGAAAACCTAACAGAAGAACAGGTTAAAGCTTATAGATTAGCAGATAATAAGATAGCCGAAAGTGAATGGGATATGGGATTAGACATTGAAGAATTGAAGGGATTAAGCGACGAGATGTTTGATTTAACTGGATTTGATAAGGACTTAATACTTGAACCTGATGCTAAAGATGATGAAGTGCCAGAGATACCAGAAGAACCTAAGAGCAAATTAGGAGATTTATATGAATTAGGGGAACATAGAGTGCTTTGTGGAGATAGCACAAGTAAAGAAGATATAGATGTTTTAACATTAGGAAAAATTGGCAAAATAGTATTTACATCACCACCTTATAATATGGATGCAGGAATGTATGAGAATTATAAAGATGATTTAAAGAGAAATGAATACATACAATTTAATATAGATACAATTAATAATTGGAAAAGGTGCTTAAAAGGATTTTTATTTTGGAATATTAGTTATAATAAGAACGCAAGAGATGATTTTATTGAAATAATGTATAGAGCAATAAAAGAAACTAAGTTGAAATTTTTGGAGCTTATAGTGTGGAACAAGAAAACAGCAATGCCTATAACATCAAATAAAATGATGACAAGACAATATGAAGATATATTTTTATTAGGAGATGATGATAGTATAAAAGAAGATTTAGAAATGTTTAGTATTTTTTCAAATTATAGCAAGGCAATATTTAATATAAAAACAAGAAAATATTTAAGAAATTATTGGGAAATACCAGTGAACAAAGTTCAATTAGATAATCACAAGGCTTGCTATCCTGTTCAACTTCCTTCAAGGGCAATAACAATAATGACAGAAGAAAATGATATAGTGTTAGACCCGTTTTTAGGTAGTGGAAGCACCTTAATAGCTTGTGAAAAGTTTAATAGGAAATGTTATGGAACAGATTTAGACCCTAAATACATAGATGTAATAGTTCAAAGATATGTAGATTATACAGGTAATGAAAATATAATAAAAAATGGTAAACCAATCATATGGAACAAGAAATAACAAGTGAAAAACAAGTAATTAGGAATGAAAAGGGTCAAATCATCCAAGGGACTGCTAATTATAATGGCAGACCAAAAGGAGTAAGGAATATGACCACCAAAGTAAGAGAAGCTCTTGAAAAGATAGCCGAAGGTAAGGATTATACCTATGAAGAAGCTTTAATCAAGGCAATACTTAAGAAAGCTATTGTTGATGGTGATACTACAATGATGAGATTAATATGGAACTATTTTGATGGAATGCCACTTCAACAGGTGAACAATAATGTTAGTGGAGTTTTAAATATTGAAATAAGCGAGGATATCGCAAAAAAATATGGTTTTACATCAGAACCAAAAGAAGATAGCGCTGGACCAGACAAGGTTTAGAATACTTAATTGTGGTAGAAGATTTGGAAAGACAACCCTTGCTATTGAAGAAATAAAAGGTAGAGCTTTATTTAAAACAGCAAGGATAGCTTATATTGCTCCAACATATCAACAAGCAAGAGATATAGTTTGGGAAATGCTTAAGAAAGAATTAGGACAAATAGCAACTAATATCAATGAGAGTAGATTAGAAGTAAAAGTTCCTAATCATTTAGGTGGAGAAAGTCATATAGTATTAAGGGGTTGGGAAAGTATTGAGTCATTAAGAGGACAGCAATTTGATTTCTTAATAATAGATGAAGTAGCTTCAATGAGAAACTTTTGGATAGGTTGGCAAGAAGTTCTAAGACCAACACTAACAGATACAGTAGGAGATGCTATGTTTATATCAACTCCTAAAGGTTATAATCATTTCTACACATTATACAATAAACAAGATAGTGATAGCGATTACAAATCATTTAGATACACCAGTTATGATAATCCATACCTTAATAAAGAAGAAATAGATAAAGCTAAATTAGAGTTGCCGGAGAATAAGTTTGCTCAAGAATATTTAGCTGATTTTAGAAAAGTAGAAGGATTAGTATATGTATTACAAGATGAAGCTGTTATAAGTCCACTTGATAAGGATATTAAGACAGAGAAAAGAATAATGGGAATTGACTGGGGATTTAGAAATCCAGCAGCAATATGGATAGGATACTTAAGAGATAAAGTTTGGTATACAGTAGAGGACTGGAAAATGGGAAGCAGAACAACTGCTGAAATAATACAAGTAGTTAATAATAAGATTAAAGAACATTTAATAACTCAAGTATATCCTGATCCGGCTGAACCTGATAGAATAGAAGAATGTCGCAGAGCTGGGATACCTGTCTATAATGCTTGTAAAGATATTGAAGGAGGTATAAGCTATATACAGGGACTTATAAGAGAAAATAGATTTAAAGTAGGAAATAATTGCACTAATTTTTTAGAAGAAATAAATACTTATCAATACCCTGAAGGGGTAGATGGTAAACCAGATAAAGAAGTTCCAGAGAAAATGAATGACCACTTAATGGATGCTATGCGATATGCTATCTATTCAAGTGATGGAAAACCTTTAAGATTTAATCAGGCATCGCCTTTAACTTATGGAGAAACCACAATCAACAATAATCCTTCAGCTGTCGTGTAGTAAATATGAAGCCGAAAGATATAGAAAAATATTAGTATTACTTATATCAAAGGGAGCTTTAGATATACCTAATGGAAACTCAGTATTACACTTCAATAATAATCAATTAAAAGGAATAGATTTAAATATAAAAAGGTGGCATTCTGATAAGTGTTCAGAGGACTTGACAAATAATATCAGTATGCTATAATATAGACAACTAAATAAAAAACCCTAACAAAGGATACTTGAGGCAATGCTCGTATCCTTTTATTTATAAATATGGAACTACTATCTAAACTTACATTAAGCGATAAATTACTTCGTTTACTAAAAGAGAAAAAATCTGCTCTTGATTTTGTAGAAAGAAAGTATGAAAACTGGAATGAGAACTATGAGCTATATAGAAATAAGGTTAATACAAACAGATTAACTCAAAGGCAAAATGTAAATATTCCTTTAATGAAGGAAACTGTTAAAACTCTGTTATCTAAAATAGATGACACTCCTAATGTTAGTTGGAAAGAATTATCAGGTGATCAACAAAAAGAATTAATCTTTCAAGAGATATGGAACGATGACTTTGAAAGAACAAACTTAGAACTTATTGATATTCAAGACAAGAAGTCTGTTTTGTTGTATGGTAGGGCCTTTAAAAAGCTTAATTGGGTTGATAGTAATATAGAAGTAAATGCTTTAGATATTTATGATATAATTATTGACCCTTTAGTAGACCCTTTAGATATAGAGTCAGCAAGATATATTATTCATCACAATATATTTAGAAACTTAGATGAGATAATGGAAGATGACCGGTATTCAAAAGAAGGTAAACAAAAGCTTAACATATATTTATCATCGGAAGAAGGTATTATTCAGTCAAGTAAAGATAAAGAGAAGTGGAGAGATAAACTTGATAGATTAAAGTCAATGGGATTAGAACAAGTAGCAACTGAAGAAAGTTTATATTCAGGTAGTGATACTGTAATATCTATAACTGAACACTATAAGAAAGTATGGAATGGAACTGATTATGAGAAAAGAGTTATTGTTTATGCTAATGATACTATTGAACTTATGGATGAAAAGCTTGAAGATTTATTAGGGGTAGACTTTTATCCTTTCATTACTTGGGCAGAAGATATAGAAACACAAGACTTTTGGTCAGATAGTCCAGCAGATCTAATAAGAACACCTAATAAGGTATTAAATATATGGTTTAGTCAGTTAGTAGAAAATAGAACCTTAAGGAACTTTCAGATGCATTGGTATGATGCAACAGTTCAAGGTTATACACCTCAAACTTATGAACCAGGACCAGGAAGAATGCTACCAGCACCAGGAGACCCTAATAAGACAATAATGCCTATTGAGATTAATGGCCTTGATGAAACTATGAATGCTATTAACTTCTTAACAAGCATAATAGAAAGAGGTTCAGGTGCTACTGCTACCGAGAAAGGAGTAGAACAACAAAGGCAAACTACTTTAGGAGAAGTTCAGTTAATGGTAGGAAAAGCTATGGAAAGAACAGTAGCTATGACTAAAATGTATAGAAAAGCTTGGCAAGATTTCTGTTATAAATACTGTAGAATATTGGAAGCCAATGATAATAAGAAAAGAACTTTATATAAAACATCATTTAAGGGAAAGGTTTATTCTAAAGAAATTAGTCCAATGGACTGGAAATCAGATGCTGGTTATAAGGCTACTGTAGCTTCTACTTCAGAACAAGACAACACTCAATTAGCCGGTATTCAAAAGTTTATGTTTATCTTACAGCAATTTCCTATGAATAAAGCTTTAAAGAAAATATCACAAAAGAGAATGCTTGAATTAGTAGACTTAACACCAGGAGAGCTTAAAGAGATAAGTCAAGAAGAAGAAATGAATGAAAAGATGATGATAGAACAACAAGCAATGGGAATACAACAACCAATGCCTCAAGGACAGCCACAAGCACAAATGCCACAGCTTCCTGAAGCACAACCACAAACATTATGAGTATATTAGATAAAATATTAAAGAAAAGAGGATTTAATAATACATCAGAGTTAAGTCCAGAAGAAAAGGAGACATTTGATAAATGGGAACGAATACTTAGTGATGGCGAAATGAGTATAGATAAGATTAAGTTATTTTGTGAGAGTCAGGTAGGTATAATAGAAAGTCAATTTAGAAATATAGATAACAGTAAAGAAAAAAATGAAAGGTTGATATTACAGCATAACATTTACAAAACAATAATTAGTGTGATAGTTAGTCCTCAAGCCGAAAGGGAAAATCTTGAGAAATATCTAAAAACACTATTATAATTTATAAACCGAGGCATAGTAACCTCATTAAAAACTATTAACATATAACAATATGGCAGAAATGCGAAACGATATGTTGCCTGATACATCGGAAACAAATCAGGTAGTTGAGGAAACTATAATCCCGAAGTCAGTCGAAGACGAAAAAATCGAACCTAAGGTGGAAGAAGAACCTAAGGTAGAAGTCCCGAAAGGGTATGTTCCTTATGATGCTTTACACGCCGAAAGGCAGAAGCGTAAGGATCTTGAAGCGAAGCTTAAAGAAGCTGAGCAAAATAAGTCCTTTGATACAAGCGAAGAAGTGTATTCAGATGAAGGCTTGATGCTTAAGAAGCAAATTGATGCTTTAAATGGCAAAATAGCTGGATATGAGAAAAAGGAAAGCGAAGGTAGGGTATATTCTACTTATCCTGTTTTACTTAATAGACAAGATGAGTTTGAAGAATACCTTGAAGAAAATCCAGACTTATCTCTGGATAGAGCTGCTAAACTTTTTATCTTTGATAACAAGTTGGAAGACAAACCTGTTCCACAAAGGAAAGGGTTAGAAAAACCAACTGGTGGTTCAAAGACTACACCGACAAGTAAGTATTCAGAGGCAGATATCAAAAGGTTAAGAGAAACTGAACATCGTAAGTATATTAAACTTATTCGTTCAGGAAAACTTAATCCGGATGATATTGGCTAATAATTAACTTTAATCAAAATGGCTTTATCGAATTTTGGTGAACAGTTTGCTGCAAAAACTTTACGAAGTTTTTATCAGTCAGCTGTTACTCCTGCCATCGCTAATACAAATTACGAGGGCGAAATCAAAAAAGCTGGAGATAGGGTTAATATTTTATCATTTTTAAATGATATTGTTCTTGGTGACTATGTTGACCATACAGATATGGATTTAGAGACAATCGTAGACAACGAAGACCAATTAATCGTAGAAAAAAGAAAATATTACAATTTCCCTATCGGAAAGCTTGCTGATCTATTCACCTATGGTGAAGACATCAGCGACAACTTAACTGAAAATGCTGCTAAAGTATTGGAAAGAACAGTTGATGCTTATGTGTTAGAAAATGCTCAATATGCCAGAGCTGGAAACTGGGTTGGCATAAATGTTCGTGTTGCTGGTGGAGGTGCTACTTCAGGAACTCAAGCTTCAATAGCTACAACTGCTACCGGAGGAACATTGACTTTACAGGCTGATGACGAAGGTGGTAATGCTACAACTGGTGGTTCAGATTCACACGTGATTGAAAACTCCGAAGATGGAGGATTTTATCACTCTGGATTTAATCAGGAAGATGTAGGAAAACCTATCAGACTAACCTCAGGTAAAACTTGGGCAACTGGTTGGTATCGTATCACTACTGTTACCGACTCAGTAACTGCTACCATTGAAAACTGGGATAGCGCTACTTCTGGTTCTGATATTCCTAATGGAGATATCTTAAGATACTTAGGTGGTGGTGCTGGTGATGATGAGGCTACTTATAATAGAAACGAAGATGGAAAACCAACAACTGTTGTAACTAATGGTGCTAACTGTGGATGGGGTTGGGAATTCCAAGCTGCTGTAGCTACTGGTATTACAGCTTCTAATGTTTATGAGGCTATCACTAAATTAGGAACTGCTTTAGATAAAGGAGAAATCCCTGATACTGATAGACATATAACTGTTCCACCTATTGCTATGGAATTGTTAAAGAATGCTTCTGAATTACAACCTGCTATCTCAATGGCTTATGAGGGTGTAGTTTTAAATGGTAAAGTTGGAAGATGTGCTGGATTTGATATTCATATGGCTGCTGGAGCAAGAGTATCAACAAGAGCTTCCCATAGAACTGCTGCCTCAGTAATGAATGGTAAAGATACAACTGATGCATTAGTATATCCAGGAACAACTGGATACCAAATTCTTGCTAACCATATTTCATTTGTAACATTTGCTTATAAATGGAGTGAGAGCAGAATTAAGGATGCTGAAAATCAATTTACTAATAAGTATCAAGCCTTACACTTATATGGAGCTAAAGTTCCAGATTTAAGACGAAAAGCTGGTGCTGTTCTATTCGCAAGTTTTTAATCTAAATAATTAATTACTCGTTTTGCTCGGGCTTTGAATAAACGCCTTAGCCTGAGCATAGCGTTTATAAATGAGTATGAAATGGATAATTAGAAAAGTTATAAAAATGTTCTTTAATCAATACTTTAAGATTAAACCACCGGAGAGTGTTAGATACTATAAGACCAAAAGTGCTGCTCGAGCAAGGTTAAAAAATGCTAAAGATGGTAGCTTTGAAATGGAAATACAAGGAGAAAAATATCCTTTTGCTGGATTTCCTCGAGGCCATATCTTAATGGGTAGTTTAGCTAAACTTAAGAAAAGTATTAAAGATTTAGTATTTAATCAAGTATTTGCTGAATTAGATAAGATGTATAACGATATAGAAGTAGATGCTTTGCCACCTGAAAAGTGTTGTCCGGCTGTTAGAGAGTTAAATAGAGCTTTACAAGAGTTAGAAGATGCCGAAGTAGTAGAAGATATGAAAGGTAGAATAAGATTAATTAAAAGAGTATTAACATTTTTTCTACAGGAAGATGATGCTTACAGATATAGATGGCAATGGGTTATGGAACGATTAGATATGAAAAAAATTAAATTAAGTAAAGGTGATAAATACTACTTTAGAGGTAAATATTTTAAGGTAGATCATTCAAAGTTCGATTATTAAATATGATTATTAAGGAATGTAAAAAATGTAGAGAGCAATTCAAAGTATATCCATACCAAATACTTAAGACTGAATTTTGTTCTCATAAGTGTTGGAAAAATTTTTGTAAAGATAAGCTAATAGTAAAATATTGTGAAGTCTGTAATAAAGAATTTAGGGTGTTTCCATCGCTTGATAGATTAAAATATTGCTCAAGAAAATGTAAAGGAGAAGCAATGAAAGGAAACTCTGGTTATTGGGAGGGTAAAGAAAGATTAAGTATGAAGGGAGATAAAAACTATTCTTGGAAAGGTGGAAAATCTTTTGAACAGTATCCACAAGATTGGTCAGATGATTTAAAAGATAGCATTAGAAAAAGAGATAATTATATATGTCAGGAATGTGGAATACATCAAGATGAATTAGTGGGAATACCTACTAAATTAGATGTCCACCACATTAATTATGACAAACAGAATTGTAGTCCAGATAATTTGATAGCACTTTGTAGAAGCTGTCATATTAAAACTAATAAAGATAGAGATAATTGGATAGAATATTTTAATAAAATTATATGAACCAAATTCCATATATTATAAATACATTTAGAGGAGGAATTAGTGATGAGAATAGCAAGGGCATTCCTGGTTCTTTTAAGTTCGGTAAAAACCTTGATATACATAAAAGAGATGATAGTTTGACCTGTAAGCAGAAACCAATGATTACTTGGGATAGTCCTGATTTAGTTAAGTGGTTTGTTCCGGCAACTGATGGCTCTTTATATGCTTTTTGTGCTAATGGCTCAATTTATGCTCGAACAGGTGGAACTGGAGACTGGAATGGTGTTTATAATGACGAGAATGGCGATATAAGGGGTGCTGTTGAGTGGAAAACCGATGATGGGGATAATTATATGTATTGGGCTACTTCTACCAGCATAGCAAGAAAAGCCTTTCCTGGTAATGGTTCTTTGCCCTGGACTGATGCTATACAGGATTGGAAGACACTACTTGACCCATACCCTTGGCATACAATGAAAATATCTTCAGGTGATATGATGGTAGCTAATGGACCATACTTGGCTTCTTATACTTATGAAGAAGTTTATGATTCAGGAATTATGAGTATTAGACCAGGCAATTCAATCAAAGCTTTAGAAGAAAGAGATGATTATGTGATTATGGGTTCTTATAGAAATGATAATGCTGAAGAAGGACACTTATGGAATTGGATTAGTGGAGTAGTTCAAAAATATATACAAAAAAAGAAAGTTCCAACACAAGGAATAAATGCTCTGATCACAACTGAAGTTCCTTTATGTCAGGCTGGATTTGATGGACAACTCTATTACTCTGATTTTGAAAGTATGATACCTTTAATACAAATACCAGGTGGAGGTCAATGTTATCCAGGAGCAACAGATATAGAAGATGGTTTAGCTTTATTTGGTATGTTTGGTGGAACTAATGCAGGTATATGGAGTTATGGAAGAAAAGCTAAAAATCGTTCGTTAGTCCCTAATTATGAATACACTATGACTGGAACTTTAGGAGGAACTACATCTACAATAGGAGCAATAGCAGTTCAAAATGGCAAAACATTTGTGTCTTGGGGAGCGCCAACAGAGGCTGGTGGCTCAAGATATTGTGTAGAAGAAGTAAGTTCTACCTTAAAAGCTAATGCTGTTTATGAAGGACTTGAGTTTAATGCCGGAAGACCTTATTGGAAAAAACAAGTAGATACAGTTAAGTTCACAATGTCACCAATGCCGACTGGAACATCAGTTAGTTGTAAGTTCAAGTTTGATAAGGAAAGCGACTGGAGATATGCTATTTTAGGAGATAATACAACTACCTTTTCTGTTCCTAATGCTGTAGAAGTAGAGTTTAATATAGGAAAACAAGGTGTGATATATGAAATTGGGGCTGAACTTAACCCTTATGGGAATGAAACACCTGAGATTTTATCAATAACATCATATCTTAGTCCACAGGGCTATGAACATCAATAATTAATAACAATAATATGACAAGTTTGCCTGAAATTAAGCAAGAGTTCCTGATCAGAATGGGAGTTTCCACTACTCTTGCCTATTATACCGACACAATAATTAATGGCTTTGCTAAAAATGCTGTTATTTGGGCTTCAGGGTATAAAAAATGGTCTTTTACAGAGGGGAGAGTTAGCACAACTTGGGCTTCTACCGAAGAAAATACCTATCCTGAAGGCTGGAAACACGATTCAATAAGGTATTTGACATTAGGAGGTAAAAGAGTTCAAAAATTGGACTTTGAAAGCTACCAAAGATACAGAGAAGAATACTCAAGTGGAACAGATAGGTATTTTACTGACTATAATAATACTTATTTTATCAATCCGAACATAGATTTAGGTGGAACTACTACCTTATATGGCCAATATACTCCTTATGTAGATGAAGAAACTGCTACAACACCTTTTTCTAATGTAAGTGAAGATGGAAATGAAGCTATTGTTCAAAGGATGATGGCTTTTGCTATGGAAAAAGAAAAGAAAACACAAGAAGCAATAGCTTATTACTCTAAAGGAAAGGAAATACTTGATAGTTTATACAAACAGATACAAGATGAACAATTTGGTTATCAAAGTAGAGATAGAGGTATGTTTACAGATATTAATTTAATAACTGGCTCAAATAGTCAGAGTGAGAATAGATTTTACTAAAATACTATGGAAGCTTTATTTAATGAAGTAAAACAAGATGAAGGGTTGCCGAATACAGTAGCAGAGGGGGAAAATACTGATGGAACAACAACTCCTAATTCTTTGCCGACTTCAACACCTGAAAATAGTAATAGACTGCCGACCAATACCTTTGGAAATACAACTTTTAGTGGTGGTTGGATTAAAAGTTCTAATTTTGCTACTGGTTCTGCTGGTTGGAGATTAACTGCTGAAGGTATATTTGAAGCTCAAAATGGTATATTTAGGGGTAATATAACTGCTGAAACTGGAAATATAGGTGGATGGGTAATAGGATTAACAACTTTAAAATCAACTTTAGAAAACATAGTTCTTGATAGTGATAATGAAACCATAGATGTAGGAGGTATTAAAATAGATGGTGCTAATGAATACATAACAAATTCTAACTTCGCAACAGGTGTAAGTGGTTGGAGAATAAGTGATAATGTAATAGAAGTTCAGAACTTAATTGCTCGTGGTAATTTAACAGGTTCTGTCTTTACAGTTAATATTAAGTCAGCTGTTGGTGGTCAACTTATAGTAGCTAATGCTGATAGTTTAGCAAGTGATATGACTGCTTTAGATGCTTCTACTTTAACAATAAAAGGTGGAACTACTTTCTCGGTAAATGATATGATAGTATTAAGGGGTGAAACTGCTGATGGAATTGAAGAAGAAAGATTAAGAATAACAAATATAGGTTCAGCTCCGACTTATTCGGTCACCAGAGATTTAGCTGGTCTTTATGGGGCTGATGATAACCCTGTTTGGAAAGCTGGAACTCCTGTTATCACACAAGGATTATCTAATGGAACAGATACTTATTCAGGTGGTTGGTTAGAATTAGTAGGTTCAGGAACTAATAGTCCTTATTATTCTGTATATCAAAGAACTGGACTTGATTGGGATGACTTTACAGAAACCTGTCGTTTAGGAAACTTAAATGGATTTTTAGATTACACTACCGATAAGTTTGGAATTGGAATTGGAGATAGCACAAGGTCTTTAACTTATAATACTACCGAAGGATTACTTTTATCAGAAGGATTTGTTGCTGGTGAAGATATTGATGAAGCTGTGCCTGTTCCAGTTTATATAAATACTTTAAGCACATCAGCAGAAGCTGAATCTGTTGCTGGTCCAACATCAGGAGCTGGTTCAAGTATTACTTATTTAGCTAATTACAAATCTCAAAGTTTTGTAATGGGGTTAACAAAAAACAAAATTACAAAAGTTGGTATATATTGTGCTAAAATTGGTAGTCCGACTGGAACATTTACAGTTAATCTTTATGAAGAAAGTGGTGATTTACAAACAGGAGCATCTTTGGGAACAGCAACAAAAGATTCTTCTACTTTTGCTGGTGTAACATCGCTTCAATATATTGTATTCGCAACTCCAATAGATGTTATTCCTGGAAAGAAATATGTTATCGTTTGTTCACTTCCAAGTGGTTCAACATTGGGAAATAATATAACAGTAAGTTTTGACAATTCAAGCGATACTTATACTGGTGGTAAGTTTGCGACATCTCCAGATAGTGGAGCAAATTGGTCTTTCGTTAACTATGATATGTGTTTTAAGATTTATGGAACTTATGTTGAAGGAGCAACAGCTGGAGAAATAATGGCTTGTGATGACAGATATGCTGGAAAACTTGCTTATACTGGTATGTTAGTTAATAGTGTTGATAAAGGAGATGATGCTAAAGTTATGCTTAATGGAGTAGTTAGTGGTTATACCGGTCTTACAGTTGGAGCAACTTATTATTTAGATGTTAGTAAAGCAAACTTTATTCATACATCAGCTGGTGTTAATTCTGTAAAAGTAGGTAGAGCAATAACATCAACTCGTTTATTAATTTATCAATTAGCGATATAAATATGGCTTATAAACTTATAAATAAAACAACTAATGAAATAGAAAGAATATCTGATGATAGGATTTTCTTTGATGATACTAAATATGATTTAGTTGAATACGACACAGTAGCAAGAAGAAAAAAAGCAATAGAATTTATAAAGAATGCTGACTCTCTTGCTGATATAAAAAAAATACTAATAGAAATAGTAAAAGAAATAATATAATAATTAAAACAATATGGCGATATATGTAAACCCAATAACAGGGAAAATGTCAGAAACACAATCAGCAGGTTCAGTGCCGATAGGTTCTTATAATCCAGGACAATCTGTTGGTAGTGGTAATTATTCTACTTATAGCTCTAAAACAGGGTCAACAGTTTATTCAAAAACACCTGAAGAAGCTTTAGCTAATAGTGGTGCTAATTGGGAAGGAACTGGAGCTTTAGAAAACTTAAAACAAGGAGCTGAAACTCAAGCAAAGGTTAATAAAAGCACTTATGATATTTATTCTAAACTTGGTGCTACTCCTGAACAAATAGGTGGTGCTATGGGTGGAACTGGAAATACTGGTGTTGCTCCGGGGTTAACTCCTGAACAAATGAAAGGAGTATCTGTTCCTAAACCAACCGATAAATCAATAGAAGACAAAACAACTCTTGCTACTCCAGTTAATGAACCTAAAAAAGAAGAATCGATAGAGCAACCTGAACCAGTAGCTAAAACTTATTCTGTTGTCGGTGGTGATACTATGTCAGCGATAGCAAGAAAATCAGGTATGTCTTTAGGAGAGTTAGTAGCTTTAAATCCTCATATAACTAATCCTAATGTTATTAAACCCGGTGATCTACTTAACTTAAATGATAAGGCAGGAGTAAAAGCTGGTATTCAACCAATGGACTTTAATGTTCCAAGCGATAGACCGGAACTTGGTATGACTAAATCTCAAGAACTACAATCAGCTTGGGATAAGGGAGATAGGGTAAGCACTAATAAAGACCTTGAGTATGCTTGGGATAGAGGGTGGAGACCATCAATTACAAGAGATGATGCTCCTAATTCACCAGCTGGAGACCTTATGAAAGATAAAGGGTTAGAAGATGAACAGATTAAAACTGTCTTTGATGAATATCAAAAGAACCCTGAAAAGACCTTTGAAGAATTATATCAAGAAATGTATACAAGATTAGGCTTAAATGACCTAAAAGATAATATTTCTAATTTAACTAAAAGATTAACTGAAAGTGAAGAAAAATATGCTGATGAAATACAAAAGGTAAATGAAAATCCTTGGATGTCAGAAGGATTAAGATCAATGAGAACTAAAAGAATACAGGAAAGAGCCGATGCTCAAAAATCAATTATAATGCAAGAACTTCAACTTAATCAGGATGCTTTTGATAGAGGCAGACAAGAAGTCCAATACTTAACTACTACTTCTCTAAATCAATGGAATGCTGATAGAAACTTTGATTACAACCAACAACAAGACCTAATAAATAGAGCTGAAAGAGCTTCAGAAAGAAAAGAAGATACAGCTTTATCTTTACTCTTAAATGGTTATACTAAAATATCAGGACCAAGTGGACTAAAAGGATTAGAAGAAGATGATATTATAAGATTACCTAATGGAGATATTTATAAGAAGCCACCAGTAGTTGCTGAAGCTGATGATTTCCAATTTGTAGCTGGAACTGAAAATCAACCTGGTGGAATATTTAATAAAACAACCGGTGAATTTCAAACTTTTGGAGATGGTGGGCCAGATGACCTATTTACTATTGGAAATACTGGAGGACAATGTGGAGATTATATTCATAAAGTAGTTGATAATGTTCCTTCTTTAGGAAATATGTATGAAGATAAATTAAGTAAATCTAATGTTAATTGGAATCCTAATACTACAACTCCTAATGTTCAAGTTGGAGATGTTTTAATACAAAAAACTAATATGCCTTATGGCCACGTTTCAGTAGTAACTGGAGTAGAGGGAGGTAAAATACAAGTATTAGAAAGTAATTGGGGGCTTGATGAAAAGATAGGAACAAGAGTATTAGATGTAAATGATAAGAATATAACTGGTATTTATAGAGGTGGAACAATGAAACTTCCAAGCACAACAACTCCTTCTGTATCACAAGATGCTAAAGGTTGGGCTGATTTAATAAAAAATGGAGGAGCTACAATAGCTAATGTTCCTGATAAGATAAGAACAGAAGTAGCTAATGCTTTATCACAAATGCCTCAAGATACAAAAAGCAATGCCGATGCAATAGAAAAGGCTAATACTGCTAAAAAATTAGCTTCTGATAATGCTCTTAAATTAGCTGTTGGAACAACAGGATTGACAAGAACAACCTTCAGCTTCTCGGATTTAGCTAAAAAGCAAGACTTTATAGCCAGTGTTGAACAATTAATTAGCGACTTATCTTTAGAAAGTTTAATATCTGCTAAAGAAAGAGGAGCTACTTTTGGGGCTTTATCTGATAGGGAAATGAGAGTATTATCAGCTTCTGCTACTAAGTTAGGAGCTTTAACAGTTACTGATAAGAATGGTAATATAAAAGGATTTAAAGGTTCAGAGGAGTCATTTAAAACAGAATTAAATAAGATAAGTGATATATTTTTAAAAGCATCAGGGACAACATCATCAACAAACAATATTTCAGAGAAAGTAAGTAAATTAGGTTATGATTACAATAAAATGAAAGCTGATGGTTTTAGCGACGAAGAAATTAAGAAATCTTTAAATATAAAATAATATGGCTACATTAGATTTAAATAAATATAAACTTGAAAATAATTTAGATAAGTATAAAGTTGCTCAACCAACCAAAATTGGTAGTCAGCAACCTAAATCTAAGTTTCAAAATATATTTGGTCAAGGAGGAAAGGCTGAACAATTTGGTAGTCAAGCTGGTCGTTCTTTATGGCGAACAGCCGAAACTATTGCTAATATACCAAGAAAAGTTGTAGGGGCAGAACCATTGAAACTTCCTGAAGGATTGACAAGAAAAGGTATAACACCGACTGAAAAGGCAGGTGGAGTTTTTGGTGAGGCAATACAATATCTAACACCAGTGGGAGCAGAGACAGCTACAACAAAAGGATTAACTATATTAGGTAAAGTTTTAAAAAATGCTCCTAAAATAGTTAAAGGAGCAAGTAAGTTAGGTGTAAAATCTTTAATTGGTGGAACAGAGTTTGCCGGAAAAACTGCTTTAATGGGTGGCGATAGAGAAGATGTAAAATCAGCTGGAGTAATTGGATTAGCTACACCTCCAGCAGTTAAAGTATTAGGGAAGGGTTTGAAAGTAGCGTTTAAAGATATATTCCCAATTATTGCTGGTTCTATGAGTGGTATTGACCCTAAAACAATAAAAGCAATATTTAATAATCCAGAAGCTATTATTAAAAATATGGCTAATAAGCCAGTTCCATTAGATGTTAGGACTAAAGCTATCGAAGCTCTCAATAAATATAGAACAAGGGTTGGATCTACGTTTGAAAAAGGAATTGATTCTATGGCGAAACTATCACCAAGAATAAAACAAGCAAGAACAGCAGTAGGAGAAAAATATCCTGGTGTATTTAGTGGAGTAAAAGGAGAGTTTAAAAAAGTAATGGAAACTGGAAAAAATACTCTTAAAGGAACACTTAATAAGTTTAGAGTGTCTGTAAAAGATAATATGCTTGATTTTGATAAACTTAATAGCTCAATAGTATCACCAACAGAAAGAAAACAGATACAAGCTGTCTGGGATACTATTAATAATCAAAAAGATTTTTCTGTAAAAGGTGTTCAAGATGTAGCTTCGAGAATAAATGTTTTAGCAAAGTTTACTGATGGAGTTAAAACACAAAGCAGTGCTATTATAGGAAATATGTTAAATGTCTATAAGAAAGGAATTAAAAAAGTTTATCCAGAATTAAGAAAATTAAGAAATCAATATGAAGTAGATAAAAAAATAATTAAAGGTTTAGAAGATATTTTAAAGAGTTCTAAAGGTGAAGTAACCAATCCAACAACAGCAACATCAGTTGCCAAAAGATTGACTAAATTATTTAATGAAGATAATGAAGCTTATGTTAGAGCATTAAAAATATTAGAAGAAGAATCTGGCGAAGATTTTATAAGTCAATTTATAGCAACTAATTTTGATACTTGGCTTCCGGGGGCAACTGGAAGTCTAGGTAGTAAGTTTGCTCAAGCTGGTATCATAGGAGGAGCAATAGCTGGTGGTGGTTTTATAAATCCTTTAATATTTGCTGTTCTACCATTGGTATCTCCAAAAGTAGTAGGTAAAATTGCTACTACAATTGGAAAATCAGCTAAAGTTGCTCAAAAAATTGAACCATTATTGCCTAATATTTTAAAATAATATGACTATACAAGAAAACATCTTAAATCAAACAGCAGAAGCTAATAATAACCTTGAAGCTATACAAGCTTTAAATAGTGTTAGTGTAGATAAATTAGACACATTAGCAGATAAGTTAGATAATTTAAAAGGTCTTCCTGAAGCTTTAACTTTAATAGAAAAAATTAAAGGAAAAGATGGTGAAAAAGGTGATCAGGGAGAAAAAGGAGATAAGGGTGATAAAGGTGATAAAGGAGATACTCCTATTAAAGGAAAAGATTATTTTGATGGTAAAGAAGGTAAAGTTGGTAAAGATGGAAAAAATGGTAAGGATGGGAAAGAAGGTAAAAGGGGTAAAACCGGAAAGGCAGGAATTGATGGTAAAGATGGTTTTGATGGTCAAGATGGACAAGATGGATCACCTGATACTGGAGCTGATATTGTAAGTAAGATTAATGATTTGCCTAAAGATGAGTGGTCACCTAAAATAGATGCTTTCCATATTAAAGGGTTGCCGGACTTTACTCCTTTATTTGCTGGTAGATCAGTAGGAGGAGGTGGTGGAACTTGGGAATCATTAACTGGAACTCCAACAGCTTTACTCTTAGACCAAACAACTCCTCAAACAGTATCAGGTGGGTTTCCTTATTTTAGTAGTGGTATAAATACAAATATAATAAAACCAAATACTGATTCAACTACTGCTATACAAATAAATAAAGCTGATGGAACTACTAATGTCTTTAATGTTGATACAACAAACTCAAGAATTGGAATTGGAACAACAGCACCAGCTGCCAAGCTTCACGTTAAAACTGCAGCAACAGAACAACTCATTAGAATATCAGATTATGCTATTGGAAGTTCAGAAAGTGGACCTTATTATTCTGGATTTTATGCTGCAGGAGATGATGTCACTTTCCATTTAGTTCGTTCTTCTACTGGTATGGCTTTAATGGCTGGTGGAGTAAACGGAGATGCTTATCGTAGGATTTTAATAAATGCTGCTGGTAATTTTGAATGGGGAACTGGTGCTATTGCAAGAGATACATTTTTAGGTAGAAGTACTGCTAATACTTTAAGATTAGGTTCTGCTTCTGATTTAACTGGTAATGCTACTTTGATAGTTAATGAGAAAATAGGAATTGGGACGACTAGTCCGACTGGAACACTTCACGCTTATGGGTCTGCTCCTCACGGAGTATTAGTTGATAGTGCCGCTGCAGGAGATAGTGCTGTTGTTCTACAAGTAGGGACAGCTTCTTCAAAGATAATGTTTGATAGCACAAATGATTTTGAATTTGCTTCCAACTCAAAAGCTAATGTTAGAACTGGAACTGGGTCTGGTAAGACAAGTATCTTTTATATTGAAGGATTAGCTCCAGCAAATAGTATTTATATTAAAGCAACAACAGGTAATGTTGGGATTGGGACTGCAACACCTCACACAATTTTACACACAAAATCTTTTGCCACAGAATTAACTCAAGCAACTGCTGATACCGATTTAACAACAGCTCATCACACTATAGAAATTACAGCCAATACTTTTGCTCAAAACTTACCAACAGCTTCAGGAATACAAGGTAGAATATATGTTATTAAAAATAGTGGAACAGGTGTTATTACCTTAACTCCAAATGGTGCTGAAACCATAGATGGAGCATCAACTATCACTCTAGTCCAGTATGATAGTGTGACCGTTCAAAGCAATGGAACTAATTGGATAATAATTTAAAATAATATGTCATACTTTAAAAAATTTGGAACATTAGAAACTAACTACTCTCAATTTGAAGTAGATGGAACTTATAAAGCAAATGGAACTGCTACCACTTTTGATGATGTTAGAGTTAGTGGATTAGGAGTTGTTAAACAAGGTTCAGCTGACCCTGGATTTGCTCTTTTTAAAGAAGATGGGGCTGGTTCTCACGGAGTATTCCTTAATTGGTTTGACCCTAATGATGAAGAAGAAGTATTTTTTGCTATTCAACTACCACACCATTATAAAGAAGGAACATCAATTTATCCTCACGTTCATTGGGTTCCTGCCAATGATGGCGGACTTGGAGAATTTGTAAAATGGGGATTAGAATATACTTGGGCCAATATAGATGAAGTTCATAACAATAATACACAGATAGTTTACACAGATGCTTCTGCAGCTTTAACTGCAACAACTTCAGGAGATGGAACTATGGCTAAAGATAAACATTATGTATCAGAATTCAGTTCAATAGCACAAACACCACAATCAACCAATGGAACAATATCTTCAATGTTAATTTGTCGGTTATTTAGAAATGCTACAGATGCGACCGATGATTTTCCACACGATGCAGGATTATTAGAAATAGATTTCCACATAGAACAAGACACTCTTGGAAGCAGGTCAGCGTGGTTAAAATAACTTATTATACATAATTAAAAAATAAAAAGGAGGTTAAAATGGTTCTTTACATTTGTAAATATTGCTATGTGATAATTGGTTGCCAAAAGAAAGGCAAGAAGTCAAAGTTATGCTCTAAATGTTCAGAGCCAATTCCTTGTGAGAATTATCTGAACACAACAGAAGTAATCTTAGATTATGTCTGTATGGAATGTAATTTAGAACGACTTTCTAAACTTAACTAATGAACAGAGTAGTATATCGGGGAGAACATTACTATTGTAAGCTCCCAGTAAGAGAAAGTTTGTTCCCTGATTTAAGGCGAACAAGACCTGATTATGAAGTCAGGATAAAAAACATTTATAATGGAATAGAAAGGGTCGTTAAAATAGGCGACCTAAAAATGTATTCCGAAACGTGAGCTTCGGCTCACTTTCTAATCTATAATTAACTTTAATAGTATGAAGTATTTAAAAGACTTTTTTACAAACAAAAGATTTAAAACTTTCCTATGGATAACAGGGAATAGTTTCGTAGTTTTAGTTATTGCTTATTTAACAGACCTTAATTTAGCTTGGACACCACCGATTATAGCGATACTTAATGTCCTAACAAAATGGATAAACACAAAATATATAAAATAATTAATAATTTAATTCAAATAATGTATGGTATGTGCTTCTTTATTATCTTTGCCTTACTGGGTGGCATAATATTGCTGATAATAGGAACAATATGCTTATATTTTAGAATAAGAGTATGAATAAAAACTTTACAAATGGAGAACTCGGCATTATGTTAGAGAACTTGTGCGAGAAAACTGAAGATGGTTTTAAAGGTATCCATCAAAGACAAGATTTAACTAATGGAAATGTTATTAAGAATACCGAGTTCCGATTAAATGCGACTGCCACATTGAATACATTAAAGTATTTAGTAGCTATTTTTGGAATAGGAACTATCTTTAACGTAATTTCAAATTGGCAGAACTTTTTTAACTAATATGAAAATAGTTGCTGGAGCAATAAAACCTGAAATACTGCCTTTATCTTATGAATTTGGTGGTATGACACCAGTAGAACAAAAGATTTTATTTCCTAATAGTGATTGTATAGGGTGGTTGCCTGAAGATGAGCAACAGATAGGAGTATATTTTGATGACTGGGGTTGTGTCAGCAGAAGCTTTTTAAATGGAATAGAGACCTTAATAGCAATACAAATAGCTTATATGATGTCTGCTAATAAAAACTGGTTATTTCAGAACATATATCTTAATAATAAACCTAATTTTTCCGATAGAGATTTAATAGTATTGTCAGAAACTAAACCTAATATAGGTAATTCTGGTCAGAAAGTCCTTGAAACAGCGCAAAAAAAAGGTATAATAGCTGAACATTTAGCTACTTGGGACTTTAAAAGCCGAGATCCGGAAGAAAATTGTCCAATTAAATACTATTTATATGGCAGAACTCCGATCAGCGACCAAAAAGCAAGGGAGTGGAACGATAGATTTCAAATAACAGGTGAATTTGTTGGTCGAGAGAACTGGAAAGAAGCTTCTAAATATGGAGTATTACAAGTATATGTAAATGCTTGGCATAAAAATAAAGATGGAAAATACTATAATCCAACTGGCAGTATAAATCACGCTGTTATTATGTGTGATTATGATAATATAAAGATTTATGATAGCTACCCTGAACATATAAAGGAGTTAAGAAGCTGGGAAGATGCTTATTATTGGGCTTTAAAAATTAATATAATTGAAAAAACTCATATGAAACCAAAAATAACAAACAATTCTTTAGTAATCCTTGTTGAAGGACAGGGTGGTATTGGATTATATTTAGATGATAAAATCATAGTAGATGATGAAGCTAAAATCAATTCAGTTTTTATGACAAGGAACTCTAAAAACAATTTCTTCTCTGGTGGACCAACGATCAGTTTAACTCAAGAACAATGGAATATGTTTGATAAGGTGAACTTAAAAAATGAACCAATTTAGTATAATCACCTGTGGATAACTAAACGATTTCAAAATGACCTCTATATTTATCAATGTTTATAGGGGTTTTATGTTAGGCAATTTTTAAGTTTTATGGTATAATATAGTTAAGACTTGCCGGAGGGTCAAAATAAAACTATGCTGGTGTTAAAACTAAAATAGTCCTTGATGCCTCCGATCGGTCAATTATAATTAACTACGAAAATATGAAACAAGTTTTGTTCTCAATCTTCATCTTAATCGCTTTTGTCCTAATCTTAAAGATAAGTAGCGATAAGATAGTAAAACACGACTGCCTAAAAGCCCAAAGACACTTTTTAGAATATAATGTGCCAATACCTGAGGATTTAAACTCTTTATGTGTTGAGCTTAAATACTATGAATAATACTCAACTGGGTGCGACATTAACACGAACCCTTAACAAGCTATCTGAAAAACAATTTCAAGAAAATCTAAAAAACAACAAAAAAATAGACAAGATGAATAAAGAAAGATTAGAGAGAGTGGCTAAATATAAAGCACTTAATAATTAACTTAAATACTATGAATAGAGAAATAACAACAGGAACTACTTCTAATATATGTCCAAGATGTGGAAGGTATATTATAGACCCATTATCATATACTGGTACTGGACAAATTGAACTATGTGAATGTAATAAGGTTTGTATGTGTGAAGAAAGATGTCAGAAGTGTGGTGGTATTATACTTAATAATAAATATTATAGACCCATTATTAAAAGTAGAAACTTATACAAGTGAAAGTTTACCTCACGAACAAGTTTTAACTAATATTAAAAGTAAAGATATATTAAAAGAGTTTGAAGAAAAATATTCATCATTTGAGCTATGTAATATAGTAAGTAAACCAGAGCTGAACAGATTAAAAGATTTTATATCAAAAGCCATAGACCAAACAATAGAAGAAACTATTAAGGAGGCTATCAAAAAAATAAATAAAATAAAAATAGCAGTTGCTAAACAGGCTGGAGCTTTTAAATATGATAGTTGTTATGAAGACTGTGTTGATATACTTAATAAACTAAAAAAGTAATATGAAAACATATAAAGTATGGATTACTGTTTCAGATTATGCTGAACAACCAATTAAATATGGGGAGTATTGGAAACAAAAAGAAAAGCCAAATAGCCTTGAGAAGGTTAAAAAAGCTAAATTAATAATTGAAGATAAATAGATAGTTATATGAAGTATCCAAAAATTAATAACACAAAAATAGACAGCATTAATCAGAGTAGATTTAACAATCTATATGGAGTTCTATGTGAACAAATTGAATTTGATAATGAAGAAAACGCACTAAAATTAACTAAAAGCGATATTGAATTACTAGCATACAATAATGCTGTAAGAATTATATCACAGCCTTATTAAATATGAAAAACGAAGACAAACAAGTAATAGGAACATTTTTTATAATAACTTGGATTTTAATATTAATATCAATTTTATGCAAGTAGAAGCAAAAAAATGTAAGTGGTGCGGAAAAAAGATAGTTGAGTGGGACTTAAAAAAGCACGAAGAAACCTGCAACTTAAATGACGGGGGTAAACACGAAATGAACCAAGAAGCTATTGCTAATAAATATTTTTAATAATATGATATCAATAAAAGAACAATTGCTTGAGGAGTTTGATAAATTAACTCCATATCCAGAAGATTGTGGAGATAATTATTGCGAACAAAAAGAATGGTTGAAAAAAAATAATCATCTTTATGATAATGAAGTTTATAATGAGCCAATGTATGATTTGTCAGAAGATAAAATAAAAGCCTTCCTTCTACAAGCAATAGACAGGGCGATAAAGGAAACCATTAAAGAAAACGAGTTGGTAGACTTAACAGGAAAAAGTGGCGACACAATATATTATAATGATTATTTATCTAGTAAAAGATATACTTGGAAATGTATTAAAATAGATAATTTATAAACTAAAAAAGTAATATGAAGCTATTAGCACTTCTAATTCCAATATGGCTGATTATACCTTTTCATCAGATAAACGCACCACAGGGCAATTTTAAGCCTCTGGTGGCATCTGTAGAGCCAACCATACAAGCAAGAATAACCTGTTATCTTGCGACAGGCAATCTTACAGCTTCTGGTAAAGTTCCTAAAGCTGGAATGATAGCCACGAGCGATAGAACTATACCTTTTGGAACAGAAATAATCATAGATGGAGAAACTTATATAGTTGAAGATAGAACTAATAAAAGATTTCAAGACTTTGAAGTACAAACAATAGATATATTTTGGGAAGATAGTTTAGAAAGTTGCCTTAGTTATGGAGTTCAATATAAAGATATAATAATAAAATAACAACTATATGGATTTAAAACAAAAAACCTTATTCTGTCTACAAAAACACCCTGAAACAAGGAATAGTGATATTGCCTTAACTGAAAAGATTTGGTGGGAGTTCCATAATTCTAAAATAAAGGAGTTTGATGGAGAAAAGTATGTAAAGATAAAAGATATGTATGAATTGCCGAGAGAGGACAATGTTAAGAGGATCAGGGCAAAGATACAAAACGAAGAACATAAGTTTCTTCCAACTAATGATATAATACTTAAACAGCGAGGACTACTGGCAGAGAAATGGAGATTAGAAATGATGCCAAGTAATACAGCTAGATACTAATATGGGATGTTTAATTTTAGCAATAATAGGAATAGTAATAGCTTTTAAGATACATTGGATTTTAGGAGTAATAGCTTTAGTAGTTATTTTAGGGTTATTTAATGGTGATTTTAAAGATTAATAAAAAGATTTGACTTAATTTTAATAATTTGCTATAATAGTTTTATATGCGTATAAATACAATCACAATTAAAAAAAGAAAGCAGTGTTTATCTCCTAATCCGAAAGGGTTTGTGGCTCGTGATTGTGCCATTACGCAAGGAGATGAACTCTGCTTTTTTAATTTAATAATACAATAATATGGCAAAAAAAAGGTATATTAATACGAAGTTTTGGGATGACAATTATGTCGTTAATTTAGATCCAATAGAGAAATTAATGTTCTTGTATTTTATCACAAATCCATTAACAGATATTTGTGGTATTTACGAGATACCATTAAGAAGAATGGCCTTTGATACAGGAATAGATAAGTATATGATATTGAAAATAATAGAAAGGTTTGAAGAAGATGATAAAATCTATTATATAGATGGCTGGATATATGTTAAGAACTTTTCTAAAAACCAAATTATTAATGATAGTGTCCAAAAGGGCATAGAAAGGAGTTTATTAGTTGTTCCTAAAGAAATAATAGATAGAATTAATATAATAGAACAGAGTGGGGACAGAGTGGTGGCAGACTGCGACATACCTAAACCTAAACCTGAACTTATATATAATAGCGACAAGTCGCCAATAAATTATAAAGATCTTGTAAAGGGAATGGGAATACCAAGTAAGCCAGTAAATACTCAACAATGGCAAGAACAAGCTTTAGAGGTTATTAAAGGTTTAAATGTTCCGGAAAATAAAGTGTCATCGGTTTTTAAATGTTTTAAAGATAATCCACAGAAAGCTAAAACAGCTTGGCTTGATTGTAAGGAATTAGGCAAACTAAATGTTCTTTACTTCTTAAAGGTTTATAATATTATAAGTAAAAAGACCTGTGGATAACTCGGCTTTTTTAGAAGTAGCTAAATAAAAGCCAATGTTTATAGGGGTAAAATACTTGGATAAAAAATAAAAATATAGTATAATATAATTGTAGGAGAGAAATTACTCTCCACTAATATATCAAAAATATGAACAACGAAACAATCACACAATTCCAAGAAAACTTGGAACAGCTTAAAAAGATAAATGACTTATTGTCAGATATGCAAGACAGACAACAAAGACATTTAGATGCTCTTAAAGAGAAAAAGGAAATCTTAGAGGCCAGAGATATTGCCGATTATATGATTAACGCCTAACTATATGAGCAGAGAACTATATTTACAACAAAAAGGAATAGTAGAGAAAGAGTCATTAAATAGGCGAGTAGATCTACAACGACTAATAAAAGAACACGCCGGAATAGATATTGACTTAGATGGTATCACTAAAAAACAAGGTAGATATCTATATGCTATGGTATTTCAAAGAAATATCGAAGCACTTAAAAACTTTAAAAATTAATAACTAAAAGTATGGAAAACCTAAGAGACAAAGCAATTAAAATTAAGGGTAAAGATTATGTTCAAGTGAGTGATAGAATATTGGCCTTTAATGAGATGTATAATAAGGCTGATATAATAACAAATTATTTTTATATAGAGGGATTAAATATGTTCGTTGTTAGAGCCGAAATAATAACAGAAAAAGGAACTTTTACTGGTATGAGTCAAGCAGTAATTGGTGATGGATATATAAACAAGACAAGTGCTTTAGAAAATGCTGAAACTTCAGCAGTCGGCAGAGCATTAGGTATGATGGGAATTGGTGTTTTAGATAGTGTAGCAAGTATTGATGAAATAAATAAAGCCAGTTATAACGATATTAAAGTAAATACAATACCAAAAATGATATCAGGCCTTGATAAAGCTAAACAAGTAAGTATAGAAAATAAGAAAAAAGATATTAAGATATTTTTAGAAATTAACTCAACTGAAAAGCCGAAAACAAAAGAAGATTATGAAAAAGCTTGTTTAGAAATGTTAGGTATAGAGTTAGTAGAAAATAATTACGATGAAATAATTAAGATAATTAATAAACAATAATATGGAAATCAAGTTCATTAAAGGTTTATTCGTAAATAAGCCAAGCGATAAAGTTCCTGAGTTTGTAAAAGCTAAAGTGTCAATATCAGCCGATAGTTTTATTCCTTTCTTAAAGGATAATGTAAATGGAAAGGGTTATATAAACTTTGATATATTAGAGAGTAAAGATGGAAAATATTATGCTAAATTAGATAATTATAATACTGAAACTAAGACAGAAGAAAATGAAATAGTAGAAGAAGTTGAAATAATAGAAGAAAATAATGAAGATGAGATAAAAATAGAAGATATACCTTTCTAATTAACAAATAGTCATCACCATAAGTGGTGGCTAATAGCGAGAGAGAGATGTGAGAAGGACAGTGAGCCTTTAACAATAAATGGTATATCAATCGTAGTATGCTTTCTGAACATAGTAGTAGCTCTTATCAAGCGAACAGTTGGAGTGATAATGCGGTGATTAATCATACAGGTGTGATAACCTTGGCATTAATCTGAAAACCATTTAAACAGACTGCTGGTCTAACCCAGCCACATCTTTCTTTCACTATTGGTAAAAATTAATTAAATATATGAAAAATAAAGTTTTACACTATTCGTTAGTTATTCTAAATGAATACGGAGGATACAATACAACAACTCTTTGTGGAAGAATGCTAAATTACGAAGATGATGGTTACAATGTAGCAGACAAAAAAGAGCAGGTATCTTGTAAGCATTGTTTAAAGGATATGGAAACTTATTTGGGTAAAACATTAATGGAAAAAAGTATATCTTATAAATAAGTTTCACTATTGGTAAATTGTTTGTTGATGGAGGGCGTCTTGAAATTTATAGACCACAGCTTTGGATGGCTCGTGTATCAAAGACCCTCACCATTAGCAAATAATTAAACTAT
>Ga0172381_10000846_pt1 | contig 38169 bp, 55 predicted proteins | sample Leawel6488metaG_FD_119754 | JGI IMG/M metagenome (GOLD analysis project Ga0172381, IMG submission 119754) | Leachate microbial communities from a municipal landfill in Southern Ontario, Canada - Leachate well 64-88 metaG | ecosystem: Engineered > Solid waste > Landfill > Unclassified | place... | reverse complement strand
GCGTGTCGTAGGTCAGCCGGTTGCGTGTCGTAGGTCAGCCGGTTGCGTGTCGTAGGTCAGCCGGTTGCCGAGAGGAGCGCCCTCTCGCACCTTTGTACCTCACGCAATGGTACCCTTGGATGCCATGATGCTTTTTCGCAACATGCCACAATCATTACAATCATTATCAACTTACTAATCATTACTAATTTACTAATCATACCCCCTACACTAGTCACTTAGTGTCTAACCCCGACAATCAACATGCTACATGCTTACAATCTAACCCTTACACACGCTAGAATCAATTATAATGATTGTATAATCTATGATAGAGATGCTAAGTGTGTTGATTGTCGGGGTCACAGACAACAAACTAGTTGCATCGAATATATTAATTATATTTAATGTACTATCTATGCTATTACATCTACATGCTTTGTGACGGAGGGGCGGAGTGGGTGGGGTGGATAGGGAGGGTTAAATTGTCTATAGGACGTGTAACTTGTATGTTGGTTGTAGTGGTCGCTGTTCTCCCACTGGATATGACGTAAAATAGGCTCTTGACGCGTCCAGGGGCATTATTTAGTAACTTTTAGAAAAAGTGCAATTTTAACTCCTTATGCAATAAGGAGTTATGTCAATTGAAACAGATGTTTATGCTTTTTTAGACACGATTTAGTAAAAAGAGGGTAATTTTTTGAAAAAAAGTATGCCTTTCAATTGATGTAACTACTTACTATGTAAGTAGTTATAGCTCGACAAAAAATGACTTACGTCGATTTGAAACAGATAAATATGCTTTTCCAAAACCAAAGAGTTCCCTTATAGATGAAATAATTTTTTTCTCCCAACAAGGCGACTTTCCTTAGAGAGAAAACTATTTATCTGTTTCAAATCGACGTAAGTCATTTTTTGTCGAGCTATAAAGTCTTACTATGTAAGACTTTACATCAATTGAAAGGCATACTTTTTTTCAAAAAATTACCCTCTTTTTACTAAATCGTGTTTTGAAAAGCATAAACATCTGTTTCAATTGACATAAGTCGTTGCAGGATAACGACTTAAAATTGCACTTTTTGAAAAAGTTACTAAATTTTCAGAGGCCAATCGACGTAAGTCATTTTTGGTCGAGCCATAACTACTTACAGGCTAAGTGGTTACATCAATTGAAAGGCATACTTTTTTTGGTTTTCTGATAGAAAAACCAAGGCATCTAGAACCTAAGTCCAAAGCACCAAAGACTTTAGAACTTAATATTATGCCAATTGTCGCTAAATTCTAAGACAGTCGCATATTTGCCGGACTTTTTCATTTGTTTAAGCCGGTCCCATATCTTAGGGCAAGTTGCTTGTTCAGGCGTGACCTTTTTACCATTAAGTACAAGCCCGAGGCGTTGGTACAATGTGGCTATTGCCATAGATGCCCCACAACCATAATGATGTAGGTGGTAGATAGAACGATACTTCTTACCACAGAACCAAATACAGGCTGGTAGCACTGCCTCCTCTGGTGGGAGTGTCCTTAATCTATTCCTTAGCACAAACACACTAGAGACATAGCATCTAGGGTGCTCAAATAGCTCTTGTACATTCTTAAACTTTATTCCCCAGCACTTAATCATATACTACCAATCCTTAAATACATATAATAGTCCAAACACTAGTATTATAATCAATGCCACTGAGAAACAGACAAGTGTCATAAGTTAATCCCTTGCTAAAAGAAAATGGATCCCAAGAGTCAGAGCTGCACACCCCGCGGCCACCCATAAGCTCAACCCCATAAACATAAAGCCATACACAAGTGCCACCGTAAAGAGCATCAAAACGAATAGTATGCCAATTAACTCATACATAAGTTACCTCCACCTTTATCCGACGCCCTTCCTCCCTAAACTTCGTCCTACCCTCTTTTGAGATCTTCCACCAATAGTAGTCATCAGATGAATAGAGTGTAGTATGCCACTCATCACGAATATAATTATCAGTAAAGATTACCTCACTCGCTAAAGAATGAAGGATGGTAGCATATCGTTTATCCAGAGGCCAGCCGCCTTGGGAATCAATACGTTTGAATAGCGACTCCATTGGTTCACACCAGCTATGTGATAACGTCATTAGCGAGTAATACTCCTAAAATAAACCAAATGACAATCTGTATAATAGTTAGCCAGAACAGTATCATGGCAATCTCCCAAAAAGAGAATCTAACACCGGAGTCAATAGTAGACTGACACTATAAACTATAACCCATGCTGTAAATATCAAAGGTATAGTAATTATAGCAATAGCCACCAAACAACAGAGTTCAATCTTGTTCATAATGGGCAAACAGAGAAACCTAAAAACCTATACTCCGAATCAAAACGCCACTCTAAGGTCTCGCAGCCAGTGCTAACAACAATCCTGGAACCACCATGCCATTGTCTCACCATATACTCCCTTGGCTGCATATGAATAGCTGGCATCGCGTTCTCTGGAACTTCAATAAAGTTGTTATACACAAGGAAATCAATTATACCACGATATGTATACATACGACACTCCTTTTTAAAGGCCCCAGAATGCCCCCAGATCTCGTCCGAGGTCAAACACGTCTTCTGACACCAAAACATGTGCCACAGGCTTACCAGCCACATACAGGACGCCCCATCGTAGTATGCCTTGGATCATAATACCTTCATTTTCAAATTATCGCCAGTTATTAGAACAGACTGCCCCCAGTCGCCGTGAATAACTAGGCCGTCCTCATACATCACAGATCCATAGTTAAAGGGTACTCGATCATGGGACCAAAGTACAATCCGCTTCTTGACTACTTTTTCGACTGGGGCTGCTTTAGGCTTTCGCGTGGCTTGGAATAACATCCCGGCTTCTCGTCGATCTTCTGGCGGCAGTTCTTTAAGCATAGTGCTACACACTGTGCCATCATTAACTGCACTAATGAAATCAGCTAGTAGCATACCAGACCTCGGGGATATTTTTGGACTACTCAGACCAACCAGCGGCAGGTGGCCAGAATATAGCACCACGTTCACTACATAGATATAGAACTAGATCATTAGTATGCTCTTCGTCAAAGGTTACTTCGCCTTTAACACGAAGAACATCATGACTTTGACAGTAGGGGCATATACTCATAGTACACTCCTTAAATCATATTGTTTCAATAGCTGTATACTATGCCATGGAACTGGCTTTAGAATTAGATCGAATGACCGAGTGGATCCGTAGTAACCGGTCTTAAGTGAGTGTCTTAATCGCAATATGTCATCAGGGTACTCCAACTCAAATCGGCGGGATACAGTGTCTTCTGACCAGACTACTAACTCGACCATCCGCGTACTCTTGTGGTGTTGACTTAATGCAAAAAGCATGCCAAGTAATTCTAGATCATGTAGTGCCTCAGTATAGACCCAGATACAACCAGCTTTAACCCAGTCCCGCACGATGGGGTTTAGCTGGTTTGCTTCATAGTCTAAAAGCGATCTAGGTTTTAGACCCTCAGACTGTATAGTCTGCCAATTCTCGAATGTTGTATAGTGTATCATTTAAAGAATATAAGTCGAAATGGGCCAAAATGAACTTCCAATGCATCCGAATACGGTGTCTGAACATAACACGCCCAGCATGTAGGACATAGTGCAAACGACATGCCACAACCACCAATCATACCTTCGACCGTTATGCCACAGAATGTGTTGGACCGCCGCCTCCAGCGGTAGAATCCACACCTAGTCGACACATTAGCGCCGATCCAAAATAACCATGCAGATATATGAAAGTTCATTGCTTCTCCATTAATACTCGTAGTGCCTTATCGACCTCCGACGACGATATAAGCGATCCGCTTAGTATTTTTGACAGCAGTTTCGACGTGATGCCGAGTTTGCTCGATAGGTCATCAACAGGCATACCACCCATCCACTCAATAATATCATATGGATTCAATAGTCCGTGGTGCTCGCGTATGGCCTGACTAATAACACTATCAGCCAGATAATCATAGTACATCTCGCCACAATCAACGCACTTATAAACTGGTAGCGCGTCTACAAGCACTTTTGAAAGTACACCATCGTGAAGGACTTCAAATTCCTTCGGCATTATTATCAGTTCGGTTCGCTTGCCACAAGTACAATTAAACATTTGGTGTCCTTGGGAATAAAGCATCTGAGATTGTCAGTAGTGACATAATCCGGTCATTCTGACTGATTTGAGGATCTTCAAGAATCAGTAGCAAGTCATTCACAACATCTTTAATCGGCTCGCTGCATTTCAAATAAGCCTGTATCACCCTGGCACCATATGCTAGATCCATTAGGTCATCTGCCATTATTCAGCTCTCATCAAGTGGTAAGTTATTGTAGTAGTCGGCGGTGGTTTCATAAGGGATTTTGAAGCTACCAGCTTAGAAGCTCGCTCCATGAACATGCCCAATAAAAAGAGAGCCATATACATCTGGGTTGTCCAACATACTTTTTACAATTAAATCCGCTTCCTCTGCACTAGTCACACAGCCTTGAAGAAGCGAAACAATTTGTTCAGGGTTATATGCGTCATATTTAACCGCGGCTAACCGAATAGCTACATATATGTCTTTGTCGTCAATTCTAGTTAGTACATTTTTGTCCAAAGACAGCTCCAATACCATCTGAGAGGCCAAATTCTGGTTCATCTAACTCGAAAGTAACTACAGTATCGACAATCATGTCACGGCCAATAAGCTCGTCAAACTGGTCGGTCTTGCCAGTAATTGGGTCAGTGACACATACTCTTAGAGTGTCTCCTGGCATTAGATATGTTTTATGCCCGAGTGGATATCGATTTCGTTCTTTCAATTTTCACCTATAATGTTGTTTAAGATTTTTAGTTTTTCAGCGTTCTCTGCGAGGGCTGTGATTAGATTATCGAGCTCTCGGTCCTGTATTACAAGGTTAGCATTTAGTACCCCGATGGCGTTTTTTGTCTTTTCCCTGACGGTAGCTAGATCTTTGTACAATTGTTTACCCCAATCCGTATTCGCCTGTAGAGCATCCCGGATAATTCGGGCGGAGTCTGTAGTATTTTTTATACGGCCGTGTTGCACTGCATCAACAAGTTTTTGTAGTTCACTATCCATTAGCTACCTCTGTATTATGTTCCAAAAGTTTAGCAATGACCCAATCTTGTTCCAATGTATGCCATGCTCCACAAGAACAGGGCCCAACTAGCATGTCACAAGCCTCATTGCTCGCGTTGTAGTTAAAATCAAGCCAATCATCGGGCCATGGAACCATGCCATTTTCAGCTTTTAAAATTGTATGATATTTAGGACGCAAATGTTGTGCCCAAGCATCTAAAATTACTTCTGTTGGGTCGTTACCATCCGCAGTAGCCCCATATAACTCGCAATGCCATTCGATATCGTACCACAATTTAATATGCCCCTGGCAAACACGCAGAGTTACCATCGCTAGTTCGTTCTTTGTCATTATTTCCCCATTAAATCATATATAACTTCACAGGCAGCAACGATCTCATGGGTCATCCCATGCACTTTCGCACTTTCCCGTAGTTGCGTTAGGCAGGCAACAAGCCTGTCTTTATTTACATTGGCATATCTGGCCTTTGCTCGTGTAACGGCATCCGCGTATGCTTGGTCATGTTCCGCTAATTTACTCATGTAATGCTTCCTCCAGGCTCCAACCTAATTGACGGCGGGATCTAAATCTACGCAAGTTGACATTAAATTCTCTGGCTATAGCGGCCTCGGATGGGTATTCTTTGCCCTGGAATGTGGCTCTGTACCCTAAACCAGTGCCTCTACGGATTGTTGGCCGGTCAGTTTTTGCCCGCCCAACAACAATCTTATCGAGATCTACAAGACCCAAGGCTCGTTTTGAAACTGTGTTAAATGATGCAGTGCATCTAGGATCCCTGGAAACCTGATAAATAGTTGAAAACCACTCTCCCCAACATCGATACTTGCAACCTTCAACAATTGCTCCGCCAGCTTCTAATGCAATTTTGTCTGTGTCCAATAAACTTGTGACAGACCATTTACCGTCAACTATCTTAGCTCCGATAGCTTCCAGCTTGGTCTCAAAGTTATTTGAGCAAATAATCGTAATCATCGAAAATTGATACATCCCCACTCATTTTGTGAGATTGAATAGTAGCAACTTTTCACCCCATGGGCACGCATTGTATTCTGACAATTGGGGCATGGTCGAGCATTTGCCAGCGACCCGTCCCGGCGAATCCTCACAACATAAATCTCGGAGCCGCGGTCAAGTTTTCGAACCAAGCGGGCTTCTGCATGCGCTCTAGCATGTGTTTGCCTACATGGCACGTTACTCGCCGAAACCGCCACGCCATCTCGACGCACCCCGACTGCACCAAGACGGTAGTGTCGCTGTACATCTTTCGTGTCGCCTTTTAGGGCAACTTGCTGAGCATCTTTAAAGTATCGCTTTACCTTATTCATGCGGATCCGAGCTGGGTTTTATTTCCACCAAAATATGCCCAGTCTTCGAGCATACTAGCATTGTATCAATGACCTTGTGTTCTTGGTTAAATGGGAACTCTAATGATAGCCCATTTACCATCGCAGGTGTGATGTGGATTTGTGAATGTTTGTTATAAATAATTACCGAATAACATCCACATAACAAGTCGGGTGAAAGATCAGGTGGCGCCGTAACTAGAATATTCATATTACAAGTCCTAAAAGTAATCCGCTGATAATCCCAACAATAAATGGATACAGAGGCAATTTAACAGTGGGTGGCATGACATACTGAGTGCCTTTAATTCCGCGGCCCCACCAATCGATGCTTCTCATTGACATAAAATGGCCCTTGCTAACATTAGACCCTGGTCAAGAGTAGCTACCCTAAAGCCAATAGCTTCACGTATCATTGCATGGTCGTGTGGATTACCACTCTCTTCAATCACACAAATAATTGGAATTTGGTTATCATATGCCCAGGCAATTTCCATGCATGTGCCAATACTTACGCGGGCAGATCCAAGAAAATTCACTAGCAAAATATCACATCGTGTACAGTCCCAGTGATCGCGGGTCATAATTCCTCTTGAACATGATAGTGGCGAGTCATAATCATTGCCAATACTTTGTTCTTTGGCTAGGTAATCCTTACCTCGCATAGGATCGAGTCCGTGAATACCAGCGTCTTCCAACACGGAGTTAGCGTATGTTCGCCAAGATGTACACCCAGAATAATTAAGCCCTGTAATTGGACCAGCGAGATACACTGTACTCATATTAGACCTTTATTGTTTGTCGTTTGATTTCTTGTATGCCAGACTTAGGATAGGTACTAACAATCCTAAAACAATCATCTCCGGTGACGCTGCCACGAAACCAATCCATGGCTAGGGTTATCTCGTCATCTGTTTCATGTAAAATGTGCCCAACAGCTACACCAGAGACGCACGATGCTTGGGAGATCCAAGCCTCACGAGACATACATTCACTTCCATGAATGGCGGCGTCCGTCCAATAAATGACCGCAATCTCGTAAATCATGATACGATGGCCTGCTCGATGCTTGTGATTGGCTTACGAACACGGCTATCAACTACAGCCTCATCCGCTGACAACCCCGTCTTGATCTTGCGTAGGATAGCTTCATATTTCACATGGCACCTGGGATCTAGGGATAGGGCTCGTACTGAGGGGAACTCCTCGCCCCAACAAGTTACAGGCCGACATGCGGGCGGCAATTCGCGCCGTTTCGTAGCGGCTTCGAGATCGGCGCCACCCCGCAGTCTGGCAATAAGAGTATGGTAACCAATCTCACAGCGGGGGTCAGCGGCCAATGCCCTTAGATTCTCAAAGGATTGACCCCAAAGTTCAACACTCTGACGCTTAAAGCGAACCGTTCCCCCGGAGGCTTGAATCAGATCAATAGCAGCCGTAAGTTCTTGTGACATAAGTGGTTGTGACATATTAAACTCCTAAGTACAAAAAGTAAAACAGATACAATGGACTCTTATATGCAAGTTCCATGCCAATCTTTTTGAAGAAAATTGACGATTTTAACGATTTTAAGGAATTTTATGGCCTAAAAATCCCTCTATTATATAGGGGAGATTGTCTCCACATATTCTAGTATACACTACGAAGTAGAAAAGTCAAGATGGCACGATGCGAATTTACCGGGACTAATGGCCAGTGCAGTGAAGAAGCACTAGAAGAAGATCGCTATTGCAGCCTCCACACCCGCCTAGATCCCGAAAAGCACCAAAAACGACTCTACAATCTATTAAAGTTCAAGTATCGCACACGTTATGAGCAGATCGGCGACCATGAAGCCCTCCGTAGTTTACGGGATGAGGTTGCCATCGCAAAAATGATGCTCGAAGAGACCTTGAATAATATACAAACTGATTCGGAGTTCATCGCCTCTCGTGGCGAATTAGCCCACCAGTTGGCCACGGTTGAAAAACTCGTCGCCTCCATGATTAAAATGGAGACTTCTCTTGGCAGCCTTCTTGCAAAGCCAACTGTGCTAAAAATCGCTGGTGAAATAGTCCAGATCCTTATAGACAAATTAAAAGACATCCCAGACCACGAGTTTATTATCGACGACGTAAGTGCGGCCATAATGAAAACTGTCTCTGGTATAAAAGAGAATGTCGAATAGATGAATTTTCACGTAGTTGGATTACCATCGACTCGAACTAGTGATAAAAGTTCGTGTGCATTTACATGCCTGACTGCGAATTTTATCAAAATGATGTTGTCTCTTGGGCACAATGTCTATCATTATGGTGTTGGCTGTGACATAGAATGCTCCGAAAACATTGATATAATGAGTCCCGAAATAATGGATTGGAGTGGTACTGCCAGCTACTGGCCAAGATATAACACAAAAATTATCTCAGAGATAAATAAGCGTAAGAACCACGGTGACTTTGTCTGTGTTATAAATGGTATTTTGAATCAGTCGCTGGAAACTATCTCCGATGTCCAAGTTGTTGAGTACGCAATTGGGTATTTAGGGACATTTGCAAAGTTTAGAGTATTTGCATCTTATGCGCATATGCATCATGTATGGGGGGCCCAAGGTGGCTTTGACCCAGACGGTCGTTTTTATGATACCGTCATTCCACATTATTTAGACGCAGACCAATACAAACTAAATCTGCATCCATCAGATTACTATCTTTATATTGGCCGGCTGACCCCAAGGAAGGGTATTCAGATAGCTGTTGACACTTGCGAGCGCCTGGGAGTTCGATTGGTAATTGCAGGGCCGGGCGAACAAATATATAAAGGTAAAAACATCGAATATGTTGGTGATGTAACAGGGTCTCACAGGCTTGCTCTGTATATGAATGCGATTGCGACCTTTGCACCTACGCAATATATTGAGCCATTTGGTATGACTGTTATTGAAGCACAGATGTGTGGCACGCCCGTCATTACTACAGATTGGGGGGCTTTCACTGAGACCGTCCGCAATAATTTTAGTGGGTTTAGATGCCGAACATTGGATCAATTTGTGTTCGCGGTTAAAAATGTTAAGAATCTCGATCGCTCAAAAATTCGGCACGTCGCCGTTGAAACATGGGGTTTGAATTCAATTCGGAATAAATACCAGACCTATTTTAATACATTAACCGATCTATGGGGTGCAGGCTGGTACACACTCCATCAAGCAATTTAGGAGACAGACACATGGCGTCAAAGAAGGCTTATTATCCAGGTCAAGTTTGGGATGGCTGCACAACCGGTAATCCAGACCGAGACGATCGCTCAGATGATTGTCGTGTAGATACAAATGACTTTGACCAAATGGCGGCAGAAATTGTTGCCCTTGAAACTACCGGTGGTCCTAGTGGTCCTAGCGGACCTTCAGGAGCAACTGGCCCGAGCGGACCTAGTGGACCGTCAGGTGCTGACGGAGCAACTGGCCCGACTGGTCCAAGCGGACCTTCAGGTGCTGACGGAGCAACTGGCCCGACTGGTCCAAGCGGACCTTCAGGTGCTGACGGGCCAACTGGTCCAAGCGGACCTAGTGGACCAACAGGCCCCGGCCCGGGAGGCTACTTACCCGCCAGTGCGCCTGCCAATGGAGCTAGTTATGTCTTGGACGTGGATGTAAACGGTGTTGTTACATGGGCAACGTATACTCCCTGATAGTTGAAGGTAGTTTATTATGACTAAAAGTTTTCTAGCGTCAAAAACACTGTGGGTTAATGCAATAACCTTCGTAGCAACGGGCACAGGATTCTTTGCTGGGGCTCTGACCTCTCACCAAGATCTTGTATGCTGGTTAGTACTAATACAAGCTGCGGCCAATATTGTTTTGCGCTTCCTAACAAAAGAGACTGTCACATTGGCGGCTACAAAGCCACAATCTGATGTCGCAGTGACTAAATAGCGAAGATGCCAATTAGCAAATTTAGCAGCCGAGGAGATAGAATATGAATGTTTGGGATGGACTGACACCGACACGCAAGGATCTAGGTACCTCTAAGGCTGCTGGATTTGAAGACTATCTTGTGATTGTTCAAAAAATACAGGAGCTTGAAAGCTATTGTTTAAATTTGACAGACAACATTCAAGTAATGCCGAATTTAGACGAAACTCTACAAGAAGCTAAATTAAAAATAGACTCGCTACAGGACTTGATAGAAAGAATACATCTACCACAGGATGTAAAAGATCAACTAGCAGCCTTTGAAGAAATCCTAAAAGATGTAGATCAACGCGTTGAGACCTGTCAACTACGTCGCGATTTGGAGTCTTTGAAGGAACGCGTTGTGCGTAACCAGATTGAAGTCCTGCAATTGCAAAATTCCTTTGCCACGGAAGTTAAAGGGTTTCAAAATAAAATATGGGGCCAGTTGCAAAAACTACAGACAGAAACCACTGGCAAAATTGCCATCCTTGAAGAAAAAGTTCGCCATATTGACGCACAAGTAGATCTACAGGCAAGCATCGAAAAAATGAGTAAACTCACTAAGTAAACTTATTGACAGGGGAGAGATATGTTAAAAACAGTGAATCCTTGGGCTGCGGCAATTCTTATTTCTATTTTTGTAGTACTGGGTAGTTTTGCAATATACGACAAGTATATTGCAAAGCATACAGGATCGGCCGTGTATGATAATTTATCACCTGGGCCAGTTATTAATGCAAAGGCTGAGATAATTATCGAAGGTCCGAATGAGATCGGCGTAGGCCAGCTAGCCCGTCTCGATGTTTCCAAGTCTGTTGGAAAGACTTTTAAGTGGAAAACATTACCTCCCACGCAAAATTTTGAAGTCTTTGATGACGGTCGAAAAGCCGTTTTTTCTTCTGGCACTGCTGGCGAATATACATTTATTGTTGCGTGCGCCAATGATAATGATGTGGATGTAAAGACTTATATTATAAAAGTCGGGGATAGCGGTGTGACTCCGGGACCAACTCCATTACCAATTAATCCAGCCACGGGTATGATGGGCAAGGTTGTCGAGCTCACAAAGTTAGTAAATGCCCCCAATAAAAAAGCAGAATCTGCAAAATTGGCCGCGAGTTTTACTGATGTAGCCACGCAAATTACAGCCGGGCAACTGACAACGGCCGAGCAGATTATTGAGGCTCAGAAGATTGCTAATCGCGCAGCCGTGGGCAACAGTTTGACGGCGTGGGTGCCCTTCCTAGAGGCACTACAAAAAGAGATGAAGACGCAGGCCGAGTCTGGGTTACTTGTAACACCAGAACAACACGCGGCCTTGTGGACCCAGATTGCAGCCGGTTTAAATCTAGTCGCAAAGTGAGCATATAGTGGATAGGCGCGAATTTTTTAAACGATCCTTATTAGCCGGTGCCGGGCTGGCGACCGGACTTACGCTCCCTAAGTTAATGCTGGCGGAGTCCTTTACGGCTGAAGTGACAAAATTAGCCTGCGAAGACCAGCAAATTAGTGCTGGATGGGTGCAAAGTTTAAAAAATAGGGACACGTTTATTAAATCCAATCCTAAGCCATTCATGAATCAGCTAGACGTTGAGATTCGTGGCACTGGGCTAGGTAAGCAAGCTCTGCTGTGGCCCTTCTTCGAGGCCGTCACTGGGGCATCTTTAAAGCCACATAATCAAGCAATTGGCGATTGCGTGAGCCATGCGTATGGCCTGGGAATAGATATTTTGACGGCGGTTCAAATTGCCAAGCGAAATTCGCCGCAACGATGGGTCGCTAAGGCCGCAACTGAAGTTATCTATGGTGGTGGCAGGATAGAGATTAGCCGACAACTATATGGTAAAACCTATCGTTCTGACGGCATGGACGGCTATGTAGCCGCCGAATTTATAAAAAAGTATGGTGTGCTACTCCGACAAAATTATTTAGACTGGGATTTTACCGACTACGATGGTAATGTCGCACGCCAGCTAGGTCGGACAGGTATTCCCGATGCCCTAGAACCCCTGTGTAAGATGCACCCAATTGGTTGGGCCGCGCTAGTGCAGTCTTGGGATGAGGCGCGGGATTGTGTTTATAACGGATACCCAGTTATTCTATGTAGTAATCAGGGTTTTAGAACAAAGCGCGGGCGGGATACAAATGGCTATTTATCTCCTGGCGGCACGTGGAATCATGCTATGCTGCTTGCCGGAATCGATGAGGCTTGTGATCGTCCTGGAGGTTGCATACTCAATAGCTGGGGCTCCTCGTGGATAGATGGCGGAACAAAATTGAACCAGCCGGTTGGATCATTCTGGGCCGATGCATCTGTTATTGATCGTATGTGTGCCCAGGGTGACAGTATTGCAATCAGTTCATATGCTGGCTATCCAAAAATGGAGTATGACTTATGGTAATCATATGGCGACGGCTTGTAGTTTGGTTACGCACATTGCTTATCGACATTGTGCTTAAGCGGCCTATTCAGTGGTCAAATAAGTTAAGTGGTGTCTTTGGAATCATCGTTGACACAATTAAGAGAAACGAACAACCCACATTGCCAAAACCAAAAATTGTACCCGATTATAATATAATTCCAAGAAAACCAATCCGTGAGTTCTTCCAAAAGCTACTGAAACGATGACGTGCTTATTTTTTACTGCCGATTGGTGCTCGGTCTGCCGTACAGTTAGACCTCTAATTGAGAAACTACAGGCTACAGGCTATGAAATACGAATTGTCAACACAGACCAAGAGAAAGAATTCTCGGCCAAATTTAATGTCACAGCCCTACCAACAACCATCATTCTGCAAGACTCACGCGAACTTAAACGATTTGTTGGAAAAATATCTGAAGGTACATTACGAACATTACTAACAAAAAAGATAGTCGAATACAAAATATACTAGCCATTGAGGGATTAACTATGAGACAATTTCGACCACTTTATCGGCGAGCTTTACAAGAAAGCTACAAGGACGGCCGACTAACTGAAAAAGACTACACCATTTTGATGGATGCATATAAGCACCCACGGCGACGGAATGCTGACGGGGCTCAAATAGACTTGATGCTTAAGATTGAAGAATGCACAAAAGAGCACACAAAAACAAGCGACTGGCCATCCATTTGGAAATGGTTGAAAGAAAACTGGCTCACGATTCTAAAATTAATTCTAAGCCTTCTTCCTATGTTTTTAATGATTGATAATTAATGCGCCGAGCAGGTGAACGCATAAGATAACTCACGCGAACCTGAGATTATAATATCGGCGCTGAAAATAATGAGTGATTTGAGTAGTATATTTAGAGAGGCATTGGCGACCGGCCTAAAAAGTCAAGTTCTGACAACTTGTTCTCGATGGGCTGAGTACCGTAGGGTGATGGGAGAACCGTTTCCAGGACCATACTCATTTAAATATCATCCGTGGTGCAGGGGGATTGGTGATTCTCGGGCTCAATTTAATTCTGCAATGAAGGGAGCTCAATTAGGTGTCACTGAGGTGGCAATTAATCGGGCCTTTTATACTATAGACGTTTTGAAACGTGATGTACTTTATGTCTTACCGACGGCAATCAATGCTGCCGACTTTTCAAAATCAAGATTTAAAGCCGCATTACTGAATAGCGACTATTTAGCGTCCATTTTTACTGACACGAATACAATTAGTCTAAAACAAGCCGGCGGCGTTAATTTATACATTCGCGGGAGCCGGGGGGATAACAACTTAAAATCATTGCCAGTCTCAACATTGATTCTGGATGAATTGGATGAGATGGATCAAGATCAGATTTGGTTAGCTTTAGAGCGACTAAGCGGTCAGCGCGAGAAAAATGTTTGGGCAATTTCAACTCCGAAGATTCCAAATAAAGGCATCCATAAGTTATACTCACAAGGATCTCAAGAGAAATGGATATTTACCTGCCCCAGATGCGGAAAATTAACGCAATTTGAGTGGCCGGACTGTGTAGAAATTATAGGTGAATCAGTTACAGATCCAAGATGTTCCGAGTCCTTCCTAAAGTGTAAAGAATGTAATGGTCGAATTGAACAAGAAGAAAAGCCAGAATTCCTTGCAACTGGTAATTGGGTCGCACAGTCAAATAAATGTAGTGGGGATCATCGAAGTTTTCATTTAAACCAATTATACTCATATACAGTCACGGCAGGCGAATTAGTTGTAGCACATTTTCGTGGCCTTGGAGATGAGGCAGCGGCGACAGAATTTTATAATTCAAAACTGGGGCTCCCATATATAGGCGAAGATGCAAAAATTACAGATGATTTGTTTGACTCGTGTCTAAGCACGCATACGAAAGAGGATAGGCGGCCAGAAGCCGGTGGTCGTTTAATTACAATGGGGATCGATGTTGGTAAAACTTGTCATATAGTTGTAATGGAGTGGTTTTTGGAGCGAATTGGTCGGGATGTTAATGCGGCTGCGATAGGAAGACTCTTGTGGGAGGGTACTATACTCGCTTCAGAATTTGAGCGACTAGATTATTTAATGCGTGAGTGGCAGGTATTAGCTTGTGTTATTGACGCCATGCCATTTACTACCGACGCTAGACGGTTTGCGCGACGTTTTCCTGGGTATGTTACCTTATGTAATTACAGGAGTGGTCGAACTGGAAAAGAAATTACTGTCAATGAAGACGAATTGGGAACAGCTACAGCTACAGTTGATAGAACAAGTTGGATGGATGCGTCACTAGGTCGTTTTCACACAAAGCGGATTTTGCTGCCCAAAGATGTGAGTCGAATGTTTAGAGATCAAGTGGCTTCACCAGTAAGGATATACGAAAAAGATAACCAGGGTAATTATGTTGCTAGTTATACAGATACTGGGGCCGACCATTTTTCTCACGCCCTCACGTATAGTGAAATAGCATTACCACTTGCAGCTAGCTATACACAAAATCAGCCAGTAACGGCGTTCCTATAAAGGAAGATACAATGTCTACTAAGGACCAGTTAATTATTGATTTTCGGCACCCCAATTACTGGCGGGACCAAGTATACTGGGATATTTGGAGAGCTACATACAACGGTGGAGACGACTACGCGTATACATACCTACAAAAATTTACGGCCCGCGAAAGTACAGCCGACTTTAATGCCAGACGAGCAGTGACTCCTGTGCCGGCCTTTGCAAAGGCCGCAGTAAATGATATTCGCAACTCAATCTTTCAACGAATGCGTGATGTCCTGCGAAAAGATGGAACTACAACGTATCAGAAGGCCGTCGAAGGGCTCTTTGGTGGTGTTGATCTTCGTGGCTCCAATATGACTGCCTTTATGGGGTACCAAGTACTGACTGAACTTTTAACAATGGGTCGGGTTGGCGTGTATGTCGATATGCCCGTAGTTGACTCCCCTACAAAAGCAGGCTCCCGCGGGGCTCGCCCATATCTATATATGTACCCTGTTGAAGATATTTTAAGCTGGACCGCCTCTAGGCCAGACCAGCCATCGGAGTTTCAGGCTATTTTATTGCGCGATCGATGCGTCGATTATGGGGACCTGAGCACATTTAGTGGTCAATTACCAGTTGAGTTACCCCAGGGTAGCTATGAGCGATACCGATTCGTCTTTAAATGCCCCATTGACGGGCGTGTAAAGGTCCAGTTTTTTAATGCTAGCGGCCGGCCTATAACCCCTGAAAATATTGAATTACCAACAGTAGACCCAATTATCTTAGAACTGGATAAAATACCATTTAGTGTCTTGGATATTGGAGACAGTGTGCTAAAAGATGTGTGCAAGCATCAGGTAGCGCTGTTAAACCTCGGATCTAGCGATGTGGCATATGCGTTGAAAGCCAACGTGCCAATCTACACAGAACAGACTGACTTGCGAGCAGGTGGTGACCATCTAAAACATGCAATGAATCCAGATGGAACAGCGACCGCTGGAGGTCAACCAGGAGCAGCTATAGAACGACAAATAGGTCAGACACAGGGAATACGCTATGATCTCCGGGCGGACCGCCCAGATTTTATCCACCCATCGTCCGAACCCTTAGAGGCGTCGATTAAGCTCCAAGAAAAACTCGAAGATGACATTAGAAAACTAGTTAATCTTGCAGTTGCTAATAAAGTCGGCCGCTCCATATCTGCGGAGTCGAAAGATATGGACAACCAAGGCCTGGAAGCTGGACTGTCCTTTATTGGGATGATTCTTGAAAATGGCGAGCGACGAATTGCCGAATATTGGGCTGCATATGAAGAAAAAGTAGAACGCAGGCGAAAAATACCAGTTATTAAGTATCCAGATCGCTACAGTTTAAAATCGGATACTACTCGATTAGATGAAGCTAAAAAACTAAATGATCTGATGTATTCGGTCCCCGGTCAAACAGTGAAGCGAGAACTTGCAAAATGTATAGTGACTTCACTGTTGACCGGGCGAGTTTCGGTCGATATTATGAATAAGATCAACCAAGAAATTGACACGGCCCCATACACAACGAGTGATCCAGACGTAATACTAAAGGCCAAAGAAGCTGGTGCAGTTGGTAATGAGACTGCGTGTATGGCTCTTGGCTTTAATGAAGACGAAGCTGGTAAGGCTAGTGCAGATCATTTAGACCGGCTAACTCAAATAGCGGTCGCCCAGAGCAAAGGGGGTGGTATGGGAGCGAATGCTAACCCCGCTGCAAGGGGCCTATCAGATTTATCAGCCAGCCCCGCGAGTCAGGCCGCATTAGAAAAAGAAGGCCTACCCACAAGGGGTGAGGGAGTAGACAATGACTAGTATGTATGGGTCCATTACTAAAGCGAATGCATATTTTCTCACCCGCCTACATTCCGAGGCTTGGGAAATGGAAAATGCCACAAATCAAACCAAAGCCTTATACACGGCAACACGTATAATAGACCGTCTTAACTATAAAGGTAATAAACGATCAGTTTATCTAGCGGTGTTAGCGGCTGGTGGGTGGGATCAACTGGCTCTACTAGATATACAAGTGGCCGAAGCGGCACAAGAATTAGAGTTTCCACGGGACACAGATACAACAGTCCCAGTCGATATTGAGACGGCTTGCTTTGAAATATCTCTCGCACTACTCGATGGAGTGGACCCGGATATTGAATTAGAAAACCTTGGCGTCACAAATCAAAGTTACTCGGGAGTTAAGACCTCCTATAATCGAGATCAACAACCAATAGAACACTTATTACATGGAATACCGAGTGCGATGGCGTGGCGAATCCTAAAACCATTTCTACGGGATGGCCGTGCCGTCATTACTGTGAGAGTAAATTAATACCTGGGACTCACAGCCAGGGATACATAGCCAATACACCTGCAATTGGCATGTACATCAACGCAGGGCAATGAGGAGATTATTATGTATCTAATGCAAGTATCACTATCAATGTTTGATGGCGAAGGCGAACAAGCCGCTATCGAAGCAGCGGCAGCCCAGGCAGCGGCGGCAGCGGAGGCTGCAACAGCGGCAGCAGCCAAGCAACGTGAAGCTGACAAGTTATTTAACCAAGATCAGGTTAATGCTATTGTTGCGGCGGACAGACGGAAGTTGGCGGAGGCGCACCAAGTTGTGACAAAAAAATACCAAGAACTTGAAGGGATGTACAAGCATGCATTAGAAGATAAAACCCTCACTGCTGAAGCTAGAACACAGTTAGAAGCGAAATTAGAGGACGTTCAGAAGACCTATCTAACCAAAGAAGAAACCCTAATTGCCGACAAAAAGAAGGTTGAAGAGCGGCTATCACAAGAAGCAAAACAATGGCAGGATTCGGCCATCCGTTGGGAAAGCCAATTTAAGCAGACGCTTGTTGACCGTAATCTTCAAGAGGCCGCAGTGCAACACGACGCGTACAATCCAGGCCAAATGATTGCACTTCTACGTCCAATGACAAAGGTTGCTGAAAAATTAGACGACCAAGGCCGCGGAACTGGGGTTTTTGAGGTGGTGGTTGATTTGAATGATATTAATAGTGAGACTGGGGCTCCTCAGATCACACGCAGGTCTCCAGAAGACGCTGTGAAGCGTATGAAGGAGCTTGATGACTTATATGGTAACCTATTCAAAACCAATGTAGTTTCTGGTGTTGGTGCCGGTACCGCCCCTGGCGGAGCATCGATTGGCCGTATCAACAAACAGAAATTAACAACGGCAGAATACATGCGAATTCGGAAAGACAATCCCGAAGCGCTGGGTCTGAAAAAGAGTAGTTACTAATCACCGGCCAAGCCGGGCGCTAGTTCATTTACATGGATTATTACTCCACCAATTAGTAATGTAACAAAAATTGGGCTTAAACCGAAGTACCCAATATTCGGCGAATCAAATTGGGGTCAAATGTGTCGAATACAAACAATTTTAATGAGGAGATATTTATGAAATATCTATTGCAAGTGTGTGTGGCGTGTTTCGAGAATGATAATGATGCCTTCATCCCAGAGATTTGGGCAAATGAAGGGCTAGCTCAACTCCAAGAAAACATGGTTATGGCGAATCTAGTTCACCGTGACTTTTCGATGGAGGTTGCGAACTATGGTGACGTGGTAAATACCCGACGACCGGGTAACTTCCAGTTCCGACGTAAAGAGGACGCGGATTCTGTATTGCCACAAGATGCGAGCTCAACTCTTGTGTCTGTTCCGTTAAATCAGCACATCTATAATACTTTCACAATCAAAGATGGTGAAAGTAGCAAGTCCTTCCAAGACTTGATTAACGCTTATATTAAGCCGTCTATGGCTGAAATTGGTCGTGGCGTTGATCGCGTGATTTGTGGTCAGGTGCATCGTTTTCTTGCCAATCGTGTTGGCAAATTGAGCAAGTTGGATTCCACAACCTCCAAGAGCACTGTTCTTGAGGCCCGATCCACTCTAAACAAGCAACTCGCCTATGACCAGAATCGTCGGTTGGTCTTGACTTCTGATTCAGAGGCGTCGATTCTAAGCACCGACCTCTTCTTGAAAGCTAATGAGCGTGGTGACGGCGGAGCCGCTCTTCGTATGGGCGCTCTTGGACATATCCTTGGCTTTGACACCTACTTGGCTCAAAATCAGCCCGGTGTCACAGATGGTGTTGATACCATCGTCGGGGCTGCTAATGGTGCCATCGCTGCTGGTGTAGCCACAATTCCAACAGTTGCCGATCTGACTGGAGCTGTAAATGGCGACTATGTGGTTGTTGACGATGACGGCCAACCTCGCTATATATCCAGCAATGCTAACTTGAGCAGCGTGGTTCTTGATGCTGGCCTCAAGTATGCCGCGCTCGATGCCGACGTGGTAACGGTCTACAAATCTTGTGCTGTGGATGGCGGACATCTAGCCGGATACGCCAAGGGTATTACGGTTGATGGGTATACCTCAACTAAAGAGCCTCAAATCGGCCAGCTAGTAGCTTTTGGCTATGATGTAGCCACTCGGCATGTCTACACGATTGTCGAAGCCTATGTCAATCCAACCAATGCTAGTCAGACCATTATATGGCTAGACCGTCCATTGGACAAGACCATTGTCAATGATGAAGCTGTCCATCCAGGTCCGAAGGGGGCATTCAACTTTGCATTCCACCGGGACGCATTAGCCCTAGTTACTCGTCCTTTGGCCCTTCCGTCGGCGGGTAATGTCCGTGCCGCAGTTGCAAATTATAATGATATTGCAATGCGGGTAACCATGGCTTATGATATCTGGACCCAGGGTACAGTTGTCACCATGGATATCTTGGCGGGCGTTGCTCTCTTGGATGTCAATCTTGGCTGTGTTCTTCTCGGCTAATTAGCCTAATTAAATCCCCTGGGGAGCAATCCCCAGGGGTCTTTTTAGCTTGAAAGGATACAATTATGGACTTCCCATGGGCAGCAATTTTAAAGGAATTTGGACCATTTGTAGGTATCATTGCCTTCTTTGTATGGAGAGACTGGCGCCGAGAAGAAAAATTATACGACCGGGTTGAAAAACTTGAGACCTATCAGAAAGATATGCTTGAAAATTTGGTGGAAAAGTCCACCTCAGCTCTCGCACAAAGTTCAGAGTGTATAAAATGGATTGGCCGAGTTCTAGAGTACCTTGTGCGTGTTTGTCCGCGTATCGTCGGTCAAAATTGTGATAAGCCAGAGTCATTAAAATGAGTAATGTCACTAACTATAACTTGAATCGGCGTATACGTCAGGCACTATATGTGTTAAAACGGGCATTCGGAAGCACAGTTCTTCTCTGCAAATTAACGGATGCTAGTACAAGTTATACAACGGGCATTAAAAATATAACATCGACATCGATATCGATACCACGCTGTATTGTGCTACCGGTAAAGTTACAGCGAGAGGTTATTCAAACTGTTTCACAGATTTCCGCCAATAAATCGTTTGCCTATGGTGGTAGTTTTGATAGTGGGTCACGAGAATTTGTAATCGATTCCCATGATCTCCCAGTCGGATACATTGTGAGCCTTGATGACTGGATAGTCTATGACGGGCATCGGTATGCCCTTAAAAATATTGAACAACTTGAACAGCACTCAGGCTGGCATATAACAGGAAAAATGATACAAGGGGCACCCGAAGCAAAACTAGAATCAATATCAGATACACTCCATTTTACAGAAGGCACCGACAATGAATAAGAATTGGCCTCGCTGGATTATGGCGTCTATTGTAAAGTACTTTAGTGATGTATCTTTGGCAATACCATTACCACTTTTGGTCGATGGCATTGATGAGCGCGAGCAAGAAAAACTCCATTATGACCACGCTGAGCTACGAATAACAGGCCCGTATAGTAATGAACTCAGCCGAGACTATTGGCGAATTTTAGTAGATGTCAATATCCTACTAACAGAATTAATGGACAAAATAAATGCATATGATCTACAAACGTGGTGCGGGGCGTATGGTAATGCTATGGATGGTCCTATAAACGTCTACAAATATGGCTCTGAAAGTGGCGATGACGGCTCTTGGGTATTTTGTTTGACCCCCGTCCATGGTAAAATAGACCCGAATAGGGTTCTACATTTTGGTCAACTTGGGAGAACAGAACGGATTAGACAATCAATGATTGACGGGCATTTTATCACTTATTTTGGTTGATTGGCACACAAGTTGCATTGTACTAATTATTCGGGTTTTTAGGGTTATAATATGATGCAAAAAATAAACATATGAGGTCGGTTTGAAACATTTAGATAAACGTGATACGCCTATGTTTGGCGTTTTAGACGGTAGGGGCGTGGCCACGCACCCTTGAATAGACAGAAAACAACCCTTTGCAAAGGAGAATTAAATTATGGCCAGAGTAGAACTACGGGATTGCTCGATTATTATACGAGACGGTCTCTCAGGTACGGCAGTCATCAATGACACGCCGGGAGTAAACGACACAAATGTTGATATCGCAACGGCAAATCTCAATACTGTTGATGCGGATCTTGTTCCAATTGGTGCTCGATTTACAGTAAATACAGTTAATAATACTACTGTATACACGGTCACTGCCAGGACCCCAGCAAACACTAGCCCAACAACGAATGTGACATTTACGCCATTGTGGGGGGCAGCCACCCCAGCTAACGCCGATGTAATGACCTTTCAACCCTGCCAGATCGACATTAAGGTTGGTGAAGGTAATCTCAAGTATACAGAAAATAAAGAATATAACTATATGCTTGACCGGGGCGATTTAGACACGGTGCGCGAAGGGGATGAAAAACCACTTGATGTGAGCCTGGAATTCGTCTATGAATTCGTAACAACTGGTACTGGAGAATCCATCACTCCTGTTGATGCTTTAAAACAGCAGGGTGGGGCCGATGAGTGGGTCTCGTCCTCGGCCGATCAGTGCGAGCCATACGCCGTAGACATTGAAATTGACCACGAGCCTCCTTGTGGAACTGCACAGGATGAGACTACCATTCTACCTGATTTTCGGTATGAAAAACTGGAATTCAGTCTAAAGGATGCGACAATTTCTGTCACGGGTAAGTGTAATGCGTCCAAGGCAACAATCACCCGTGTGTAATCGTGCTTAAAGATCTGGGCACCTAATAGGTGCCCAGATATTCTAGTCTAAACAAAGGGAGACAACTATGAAAATTGGTGGACGAACGGTAGAAGGACCACAGGAAGAGATTCTTGTATTGCCCCGTGGTGATAGCCCAATTGTTATCAGGGCTAGGGCTGTGTCAGATTTAGACGAGTTTGAAAAAATTTGTCCAGAACCAAAGCCGCCCGGTAAACTAACAAAAGATGGCTGGGCCCCGAATACTAATGACCCAAGCTATCGGCAGCTAATAGCTATGCACTCAGATAGACGCATGGCCTATCTAATCATCCGATCCTTAGAACCAAGTGGCATTGAGTGGGACACTGTTAAAATTGAAGACCCACGCACATGGTTAAACTATGTCACAGACTTCCGAAACGCCGGTCTGGCGACAGTTGAAATCAATCGGATCATTCAATTAGTCATGTCGGCGAATCTATTAGATGAGACCAAACTAGAAGAGGCCCGAAAGGTTTTTCTACTCGGTCAGCAGCCGGTACCCGAGCAATACTCTGGCCAACCTATCGAACAGCCGAGTTCGTTATCTGGCGAGCCTGCGAAAGATTTGGAATAAGTCCGCCAGGGGTAAAACTCGTAGGAAAAACATGCTGGGACGATTTGGATGTGTGGGCACAATCACTACTACTGGCATATGACCAAACTCGTGAGCATGATGAGAATGAATTTGCAATAAAATTGGCCGGAGGAGAATAACTTCGGCCAATTTTATGGGTTGCTGACCATGAAGATGACGTGTTCTTTTTTACTGCTGAAATTAAACACTGGGAGCTACCGTAAAACTCTTGACGCACAACTCCTACAAAAACTCAAAGATGCAGTTGGAGCATGGATACAGGCGTCAATAACAGTCATACCAGTTTGGTCTGGTGCATCACACGGCACTTTTTTAAAATTGGCCAGTCGAATTGGGATGACTTTTTCACTAACTGGCGGAGGCGGGCTGCCAGGGATGGCTGGCCCATCTTATGGGGATGCAAGAAGCCAAGGTAGGTTGACAAATTGGAATGGTGCGTATATGGCTGAGTATTCAACCACTTTATGGCACCTAATTTATAACGAATACAACAATGCAAATATGAATCCTGAAGACGGCCACTTATTCGCTCGGTTAATTACCCCGGGCCCTTATATGTTTCAAGATAAAGCCAATGCTGCATTCTTGGAATCTATTAAAGGAGTCACATTGCCGTCACCATGGTCGCATCTAACGCTCGTACCAAGACAGGTTTAAGATGGCTGAAGAAATTGTACAAAGGTTAGGGTTTGAAACTGGGGACACAATAGCTAATATTAATGTCCTAAGATCCGCCCTTGAGAGTCTAAATACATCATTAGCGGCATCTGCAACTGCTATTCGTCAATTTAGTGGGGCGGGTGGAGGTCTGGATAAGGCCTTGGCCGACTTGACTGGTAAAGTTGACTTGATGGCTAAACAAATGCAGACCGGGTTTAATAATATTAAACCACCACAACTGACATTCGATACATCTGCGGCCCTTAATCAAGTAAATCAACTTACTGCTGCTTGGGGTCGCATCTCTAGCACAGCGCCGAACGCTTTTAAACAGCAGTTCGCCAGCATGAAGGCATCACTTGCCGATTATGTTAATCAAAATAAGATATCAAAGGATCAAGTTATACAGGCCTTTGCTGGAACACTAAGTGGAAGCACGCCTGCCATTAGTGGCCTAAAGACTCGTGTTGACGAACTAAAAAATGCATTCACGTCTGTTGCAAACACGGCACAAATCTCTGGGTCTAGAATCGGTAGTTTTTTCTCACAACTAGGTCGCATCGTTGCCTTCCGTGCAGTTATTTCGACCTTAAATGATGTTTCACAAGGTATGCAAGAGGGGGTCACCTCGGCCGCAGATTTCTCTCAGCGGATCGGTCAGATTGGCGCGATAATGGACGATACAAGCCTCTCACTGGGAACAATTCGCCAAGAGCTGCTGGCCACCTCTGCCGAGTTTGCTAGACCCATTGGTGAGACCTCGTTGGCTTTTTATCAGACAATGCAGAACCAAGTTGGTACTGCGGCAGAATCATTAGATGTCTTTACACAGGCCGCGAAATTGTCGGCTGCGAATAATGCGCCATTAAACGACTCCGTCAATTTAATTACATCGGCCCTTAAAGGCTGGAATCTAGAGGCTTCAGAAGCTGGTCGGCTGGCAGGTATGTTCTTTCAGGCAATCAAAATAGGCCGCATGGATGCCTCGGATTTGGCGAATACAATAGGTCGCTTAGGGCCAACAGCCCGTGAAATGGGGATTTCGGTTGAAGAGGCAATGGGTTCAGTCGCAATAATGACTCAGCAGGGCGTTGGAGCCGACACTGCTATTACGCAACTTAGCGCCGTTATGACTGCATTGATTAAGCCGACAAAAGCCTTAAAAGAAGTGATGCTGCAAAAATGGGGCGTTGAAAACGCCGAGGACGCCATATTAAAATTCGGCGGATTAATGGGAGTCTTACGCCAGCTTGAAGCCCTCACGGGCGGCACTTCAGATGAGATGGTGAAATTCACCGCCAACGTGCGAGCTGTCCGGGGTGAGATGGGGTTGTTGGGTCCAAATGCCGACGCCGCTGACGCCGCTATTAAGAGTTTGAAAGACTCGACCGTAGAAACAGCCGATGCTGCAAGTAAGATGGTATTGAGCACCCCAGGAGCCCAGTATAAAAAATCATTGGTTGAACTCTCAAATGCTTGGACAGAAATGGGTGAAAGGCTTTTATCTGCTGGAACGCTATTAAATGAGTTTAAGGTTATTCTTATAGACTCTATTTCAAGTAGCACGGTTGTTGTGGCCGCATTATCTGGTGTTGCAATAGCTGGTGTGATTGCCCTAAAAACCTATGCTTCTGCAATGGCAGCAGCCGCATTAGCCACCACCAATCTTGGCAAAGCCGCAGCGTTGGCAAATCCAGTTATGGCTGCCTTCTTAACTGGTATGGCAATCGGACAGGCTATAGAGGCCCTCTGGACTGCCAGTAAGACAAATATGAAAGAATATTTCGACGAAGTTGAAAAACGGATTAAAGACCAGACAGATATTACAAACAAAGCTATTGATACCCAGACTAAAGTTACACTTGAAGGATACCGTAAGAGACTGCAAACGGCTGTTGATTCAATCTCTGAAATTAATCGTCTTCTTAACTCCGAGTATGTCGATGCTGTTAAAAGATCAGAAGCAGTTATTTTAGACGTTGTTAAACGTCGCTTTAATTCGATTTTAGAACTCGAACGAAATCAACTTCAGAAGTCAATCGCCTCACAGGCCGATGCGGCTAAAAAAATAGACGAACTCAAATCAGGTATGGCTACTAGAGGTGGCAGTATTGCTGATAAGGAGTTTAATAATAATCTAGGCCGGTGGTCTCAAGAGCGCCAAGCCCAGCAACAACTCATGCGTGGAGATCAACTACGATCTCAGGCACTATCAAAATTAACTAGTGCTAAGACGCCAGAGGATTTGAAACTGGTTGATGAATTGCTTACTCGCTCGCAGTCCTATTATAATGCGTCTGCAAGTGGTGCGGAAAATGACCGAATGGCTCTATTAGCTAAAACGCGCTCGGTTCAAATTGATAAAGATCGAAATGCTCTCGATCAGAAGCATATCGATTTAACAAAGCAAGCAGCGGCGGGTGCTTCAGATCAGGTTGGAGAATCACAGGATCTTCTGACAAAAACAGAGAGTCTATTTAAACAGTACCAAGATGGATTGTCTGAGATCTCAAAAGCTAAGACCCCAGAAGAATTGGCCGCTGGAGTTGATAAGGTAAAAGCCGCTTGGGCTGGCTTACAACAAATAATTACTAACCAGTCCCCAAAGGCAAAAGACTTTTTAGGGTTGGATAAAATTCATAATGAGATAGTGGCACAGTTAAGAGACCTACCCAATTTGAATCTTAAAGTAACACTTGATATGGCGATGATTAAGGCCCAATTAGCTGTGCCGATGGTTATGGCATCTCCTGCAACCCAGCGAGTGGTCGGCCCAAGTGGTAATTTAGATTTTGCCGCTGCCGCCCTAGAGGCCCGTAAAAAGTTAGACGAGGGCATAAAGAAAAATGCCGAGTCTATCGGTGAGGCGGATAAAGTCGGAAAAGAATTGACGGCACAGCTCCAAGAAGGCACAAAAGCAATGCCAACTGGCCAGAATCTTGATGCATATATTGCAAAACTAGCTGGTGTGGCTCCGAGTGTTAAGGCACCACTAGATGAGATCCAGCTCGCAGTGAAACGGATGCTGTCAACTGACCCGACTGACATAGATGCATTTCAAAGGTCGTTGGCCCTATTTAGAACAGGTATTGAAAATTTTAAAGCCGCAATGGCTAGAATGCCCGAGTCTAAGAAATCTCTTGTCGATACAATTTTTAAAACATCAGATTTTACAACTACCTTAGACAATCTTAAACTGAATCTAACTACCAAAATTCAAGAACTGGATAATTTGAATCCTGTTCAATTGAAATTGGAAAAGAAGCAATTTGAAGACGATATAAAAACATTAGATACCGAGCTAGTTCCATTAAAGACAAGTGTTAATTCGATGGGAAATGATGCGACTAAAATTCCAGTCGCTTTTGGAGCTACGAGTTTAATAGTCCCAGCAATGTCCCAAGGTATGACTGGCGTATCCGCCACAATTAAGACGGCCAGTGTTAATATGATAGCGTTAAAAACAGCGGCCCTTGAGGCACTCGCAGCAATACAAGCAGCGGCCTCGGCTGCTGGTGGGGCAGCTATGACAGCGGCCTATGGCAGTCCTGTATACCGTGCGGCTGGTGGACCTTTGCCAAGATGGACTGACACAAGAATGGCTGCTCTAACTCCTGGTGAAGTGGTGGTTAATGCGTCGGCGGCAAAGCAGTTCTACCCACAACTACAGGCAATGAATGGTGGAGCACAGCCGATATTCCGAGACCGGGGTGGTCCAGTTACGAATGTCGGGGATATTAATGTGAGTGTTAATGGGGGTGAAACATCACAGCAGACTTTGAAGGAGATCGCTAGTGGATTACGGCGAGGTATTCAGCGAAAGATAATTAAACTAAGTTAGGTGCCTTTTATATACGCCCGGAAAGATGCGGATTCCGGCGCGAAACAAGTGGCACTAATGTTTTGTGACGAAATCCGCAATAGATGGAGAAAAATATGTTAGATCCTGTAGCGTTTATTGGATTGTTCGTAGCTGAACATCGGGATGCCGATGGTGTATTACTGGGTGTGTATCAAGCACCTAATGCAATTGTGACCGAAGGTGTCCATCACATGATGGAAGCCGAATTTAGAAGTGGCTCACAATCCGCCACATGGTATGTTGGACTTGCTGATAATACTGGCTGGACAGCTTGGGCAGCGGCCGACACCATGGCCTCACACGCCGGTTGGACTGAAGCTGTGCCATATTCAAATGCGACACGCCCGCAGTGGACTTGTGGTGCAGCGGCGGCACGTACCATAACTAATGCCAGCACAGTTGACTTTACTGTTAATGCAGCAGCCACCCTCAAGGGGCTATTTATTACAAATAATAGCACAAAAAGTGGCACTACTGGTACGCTATGGTCCGAGGCGTCATTTAGTTCAACTGTGACGGTCGCAAATGGCGACACACTTAAAGTGACATACACGCTTAATGTGCCCTAGTCTCTCCCTAGCTGGCCGGATACAGCAATGTATTCGGCTGGCCTTTTACTTGGAATATTCACATGGCTTTAATTTGGATTGATGGCTTTGAGGGATATACGACTGTCGGCAGTCTATCCGATGCCCTTGTTGCCAGGAGATATGCCTATACGACTGGACTAAATCTTGCCACAATAGTTGCGGGGCGGCTGTCAGCCTACGCAATTAGACTCGGTAGCACTGGGGCCATCGCTACACCCAGCCTCACAACAGACGACACGCTAATTATCGGAGCGTCTATTTATATTGGAAGTATGTCAACGGTCTTTGGCCCAACGATAGCACTCTATGATGGCGGGACTCTTGGTATAAGTCTACGATTAACTACCGGAGGAGGCGTCGCGGTATATAAGGACACGACGTTATTAGCAACCAGTAGTAATATCCTCGGAGTAAATAGGTGGTATTTTCTTGAATTAAAAGTGACATGCGCAGTGTCTGGAATGTATGAAGTACGCTTAAACGGCCAATCAATTTTGAGTGATAGCGGTCTAGACACAAAAGCTGGCGCACACGACTACTATGATATAGTACGACTCAGTACACATATATCCAGCAGTACGTCGATTACAATTGACGACCTCTATATTTGTGATAGTACCGGCAGTAATAATAATGACTTCTTAGGGCCTTGTAGGGTGGCCGTACTAAATCCCACTTCGGACTCGGCTGTAAATTGGAGCACTGTTTATCCAGCACTTACAGACCACTATGCAGATGTCGATGATGGTGCTGCCGCAGATGATACGACTTATGTTGAAGATGCTACCACTGGCCATCGAGATCTATTTGAGTATGAAGATCTAGCGACACTAACAAGTATCAATGGTATCTCGATTAATACCACTTGCCGTGTGACGGATGTTACACCGATAGATCTAAAAACAGTGGCACAGTCTAACAGTACCGACGATACATTTACACCGCAGTCTATAAGTTCCACAAGCTATGTTACGGTTGCTCAGATCAGTGTCTTGGACCCAAACACTAACGATGTGTGGGTTGTATCCGATCTTAATTCGGCCCTTTTTGGCTTTGAGGTGGGGTAATGCTAGTTTGGATTGATGGCTTTGAGGGTTATAATACCTTGGGCGGGGGCCTAACGGCAATTATTTTAGAACGACGATATACCGCCACGGATCTTGCGAGTTTTATGATTCCTGATACTGGCCGCGTGACTGGGTTAGCTCTGCGTATGGCGTCAAATGGAGCGAGCCTATTGACTGGGGATTTAACGACAGATGCAACATTAGTCTCCGGGGCAGCATTAAAATTTAGTCATCTACCGCCAACTGACACTATCTTTTGCTCTTTCTATGATGGTAGTAGCCAGGGCATTAATTTACGCCTAACAAGCACCGGCGAACTTGCAATCTATCTAGCCAACACCCTACTAGACACTACAAGTGGACTCAATATATCCACGGGCACATGGTATTATATTGAACTAAAAGTTTTATGTAGTGATACAGTCGGTGCGTACGAAGTGCGCGTAGATAGTTACACACAGCTAAGTGCCACTGGCCTTGATACACAGAGTGGCACAAACCAATATAACAATCGAGTTAAATTGAGTAACCCCCACATCACGTATATGTGGGTTGATGATTATTATATCTGTGATGGCACAGGATCAGGAGTTACTAACGACTTTTTAGGCCAGTGCCGTGTATCGGCGCGCGATCCCCGTATTGACTATGTGGCCGATTTTGATGAAATATATCCAGCTACTGGCGATCATTACAGCCACGTCGATGACGGGGCATTGGCGGACGATGACACAACATATGTGGAAGACGCTACAACGGGGCACCGAGATTTATTTACATATTGGCCCGCAACTGTGTATACAAATATTATTGGGGTGGCAATAAATACAACGTGTAAAATTACCGATCTAGAGTCTAAAATATTGAAGACACTCATTAGTTCTAATGGTGTCGAAGTAGAACTTGATAGTTCGACCATTATGGACACCGAGTATGCAACTGTCAGCACTATCAGTGAAATAGATCCCAACACGACTGGCATGTGGGATATTGACGCTTTTAATGACGCCTACATTGGATTTGAGATCGGCTAATGACACTCAGAACAACACGTCAGAATATTGAAGTACTGGGCACTGGTGACAGTATTTTACGTGCCACCCGGCAAAATATTGAAGTGCTTGGGAGTGGAGCTAGTTCACTTCGCGTAACAAGACAAATGTATGAGGTGTTGTGGTACGATAATCAGTATCGACGACAGACTGCCGACACCTTAAGTTATACAGAAGTGATTGCTTTTAGTGTTGATCGTAATCCACATGTTTATGATACCCTAGTATTTGCTGAATTTCTGCCTCAGTCATTTGCAGTAGAAGTCAATGACACACTAACACTAGAAGATTCAGCGGCTCGCGCTAAGACTGCTGCTGCCTCCGATACATTAGACTTTACTGACCAAACTGAATTTTTTCACATTATACAAGATTTTTGGCCGGCAGGGGATATTGTTACATTCATTGAGACGGTGGACGTTGAAAATGGCAACTGGCGATTTGTACCAGACACCTTAGTTTTTTCGGAGACTATTGACTGGCAAGGTCCGCATTATGTTGAAATTAATCATTATATTAGTTTCCAGGAACAAATTAACAATAATAATTTCTTTACTGAGACTGTAGCTGATATTTTAACACTAGTCCAATACGCTGGTAGGCCATACACTTTGATTGTGAGTGATAGTCTTGTATTTTCAGACCTGGGTAAGCGAATTATTGATGCCACTGATTCTTTAGTATTCAATGAGATTGTTTTAATTGGCAAATGGGCACCAGCTCTTGATACTTTACACTTTAACCAAACAATTACTTTGCAGGGGAGCTTTACTCGTGCTATTATTGAGCCACTGAATTTAGGGCAGTCGGTTGCTTACTATTATATTAATCCATGCATCGATAAACAATACCACCCCTTTGTCGGCGCCTCAGATGTACTTTTACAGCCGGCAGCTCCAACACTAAATCTACCAATAACTCAGTGGGATCCAGCAGTGACACGCTTTGAACTGCAATATCCCGCAATGGGCGGGGTCGCTGACTCAATAACACTCCGAGCACCTGAATTAGACTCACATGATAGGAGCGCTTTTAATCGAGTCAATAGGGAAACTCGCGGAGGACGTTTAGTTGTTTTTGCCGACCCTATTTGGCCAAAAGTTACAACCATCGCTTGCACCTTTATTGGTTTAACCAAAGTCGAGATGCTAGGTGTCCAGAATTTTATACACTCGCATATCGGCGAAGAGATACGGGTAATTGATTGGGAAGGGCGTGGTTGGCGTGGCGTTGTGATTAAACCAAATAGCCCTGCCACTTGTGACGGCCGTCGTGGTTGGAGCATAGGGTTTGAATTTGAAGGGTCTCGGATCCTTGATAATGATTCTGGTTTAGCTTTAGTTTTTAGTGATTCAGCTACTACAATAGTGCATAGGTACCCAACAATAGCTGAGGCGTTAATATTTAATCAAGAGGCTCTTTATCAGGTGAACTGATGTTTATTATTGCGGCTCCGTACCCAAATATACAAACGACAACCATTCTGCCGAGTCCAGATTGGGGTGATGTAAATGAGCCTGTGGCCACAGTAAATGCATTACGTACAATGGATGGAACACTATTCACATACACGAAGAAAAAAGACCAGCGTCGAAAATGTCATTGGGACTTTAAAATTTCTCGTGATAAGAGTCTCGAATTAAAAGCATTTATTACAAGTTACTTTCATACTCGCGTGCGAATAATTGACCACGATTCAGTCATTTGGATCGGCTTTTTACAAAACAACCCATTTGAGTTTGTCGGTGCTGGGGCAGCACAATCGTTTCCAGGTGGCGAGGTAGTTGATATTTCATTAGATTTTGAAGAAAGTGACCAATGAGAACCTTATCAGCAAATGCATTGGCCGCTCTTCAAAAACAGTATGGATCTGAACCCCTGTTTATTGTAGAAATCGCATGGGCAGGGGATTCCAATAACCGTGTTGCTTATTCGGATCAAAAAATAAATGGCCTAGACTATCCAAATCCAACTCTAATTAGTATTGCCAACTTTGACACGAGTCTCCAAATAAAAGGCGAGAGCGACTCCCAGAATACTACGATTGTGTTGGACGATATTGACGGGACACTCCACGAGCTTTTAAATACACACGATATACAAAAAGCCCCATGCTGGGTATACCAATCCTTTAAAAATCTCCCCTACACTGAAAAATTTCTATTATTTCGTGGCGAGATTGTTAGCCCAGTAGTTTGGAGCGAGGGGGCTAGAACATTACAATTTGATGTCTTGACAAAAACAACTGACACAGAAGTGGCATTTTCCATGGAAGAGGGCGATTTTCCCAATGTCCCAGAAGACGCGCTTGGAAAAGTCTGGCCTCTTGTATTTGGTACAGTTTGTAATATGCAAGTCTCGTCAGTTAGATCGCCCCGAAAGGGCTATTTACTCCGAGGAGAAGGCATCCATGACCCTACAATTGAGCCGCGAATCTGTCAGGCCCACTTCTTACAGTGTAAAAGCACAGTTGTCGATACTAGAGAAATAGCGAATCCTAACTATGCCAGGACTCACACCTGCGTGTCTGGATGGGAGTGTGCTTCTGGAGAGCTGGCAGCACAGGGAGAGACGTGCCTAAAGACAACTTGTACTCGTAACTCGGATACTGGTGGACCTGAAGAACCAGCTACAATAACACAAGAAACATGGGGTCCAGATCCTAGTTGTCTTGAAGACCGATTTGATACAATCTGTGAATTAGAAAGTCTATTAGAGCAGCAAAAACTATACGAGCACTCAACAATCTTAATCCGCGGAGGCGAGAAGTTTCCACAGGGACAACAAGTTACAATAAATATAGATGGAGCACAGTTTATTGGTGTCTTCTATGGCGAAACCTTTTCAATAATTGACCGAAAACATCCAGAGTATGACACAATCGACTGGATACCCTGCCATTCAGTTGGAACTATTTATAGTGGCCATTACGAGTCCGTCCATTGGAACTCAACATGGGTTGTAACGACGGATAACCAAACATGGTACGTCCCACAAACATATCACAGTGGTGAGACATGTACCGAAGAACCAACTTGGGTCTCTGTGACAATGGATGGGGCCGAAGGGTCACAGAAGGCGTTAGATGATATGCCAACAAGTAGTTTTTGCTGGTTACCTGCTGGGTCGGAAGTTTTTATGGAAGGAGAGACCGAGTTACTCTATATAGTTAGTCTTTTGCCCGGAACAATTAACAACGTTGCTGCATATAAAAAGCAACAAACCACCGGTCGAGACTTATTAATGACTGTCCCAACCACATACTACACTATATACGAGACCGATTATGTTGGGTACACAGTCACAGAGATTGGCCTATCAAAAGCACTAAGTAAAATTGACGAGTCCTGGGGGGACGAACTATATGTGTCCTTCACATCTGATATCGGACCAAATCCCGTTGATATTATTGATTGGCTCCTAACAAAATACACCGATTTACTATTCGACCCCACATCTAAGGCCACGGTAAAAGCTCGACTAGTAAACTATCCCAATAATTTTTATGTGCGCGAAAAATTAAATGTCAAACAATTGGTGCAAGACATTGCATACCAGTCACGCTGTGCTTTATACACTAGAGATAACACAGTATATATTCGTTACCTTTCGGAAGAGCCGGTCTCATTACGTACAATAACTGAGTCTGATATTTTAGCCAACTCATTTAATATTACACTCAGTAGTTCAGACGATATCGTAACAAAGTACACCGCGCTGTGGAAAGAGTCAGATGCAGGGGTTGTATCAACGGACAATGTGGACAATAAACTAGTACTAAAATACAATGTGACTAAATATGGGATCAATTCGTCTGAAATTAACTACTACACTCAAAATACATTTAGCACGATTCTAAAGTCGGCGACATTTTGGCTGATCCGACTGGCGAATACCTGGAAAAAAGTAGAATTCGACACCCCACTACACATGCTGGACCTAGATCTTTTTGATTGTGTCACACTCAATATAACTAAATTGTCGGCCAGCCCGGTTAAGGTTATTGTAACGAGTATCCAATATAATAACGACGCTAATACAATTCATTTCGAGTGTCTAACTCCTATTCGATCCGGGGAAACTGAGCCATACACGTTTTTTTGGCCCGCTGATATCGACCAAGCAAATTTATTTCCACCAACATTAGACGAAATTAATGCTGGGGCAGGGTACCCATTCATAATAACACCGCCAGTCGGGCATATTTTACGGGGTGGCGATGTGGTACTAGATGATGCGACTCATATAATACTATCATCTGGCGACCAGCATCCGTCTGATATTGGTGATGTCTACCCGACTGTGGTTTGTAAAATCTCAGACACAATGGATATTGTGGAGGAGGAGCCGGTTATAACCGCGCTTGAACTTGCTAAGAAGGCGAATCAAGCCTCAAAAGCTAGTACACAGACACCACCACCGGGTGCAGCAGGCCCTAGTGAAGACCAGCCGTGCAAAGAGTGTGGCATTTCTTGTAATACCCATACAAATGTTTGCACCTATAGGGTTACCGTATCAACATTCATCGCGTATATGTCACGACCTTGCGGGTACATTGGATGTATTATAGGGTCCGCAGGCGAACCTTGTACAGGTGTGGGGGTTTCTTGTTGCTACACCTTTGCCACGCGTGCCGAGGCTGAGGCGTTTCGAGCCGGACAACTTGCTACAGCAGCGTTGGGTGTGCAGCAATGTGATGATGGGTCAACTATTAATAATAGCTCAATTCGAGCAGTTTCGCAGCCCGAGGTGCATTATGGTAAACATATGGATCAAAATGAGCCACCTGATGGCTGGGTGGTTGATAAGGAGCATGATGTCTGCGGACGGTCACCGACTGCTGTTGGTGCCGGTTTTGGGCCGGGAGGCTCGCTGGGGCACCAATGCAAGTGTACATGTGCTCATCTAGGTGGCTGCGGCACATATAAGATCGGTGAACAATGGGATTGTGGAGGGTCATGATGCTAGCCTGTAAATTTCAATCTGCTGTTTTTGATACCTCAACTGGATTTAATTTAATCACGTGTATAAATAAAGATGATCCTGAACTATTCTATACACTAGTGAATTCGCATATCTGTATGCAATGCCCCCATGCTGAGTTAATAGAAGTAGAGCGGCTTCCAGAGAGGCAGTTAGAAAAACGCCCCCCAGACGCAGTCAAGGCATTTTTTAGAACATCATGTTCGCAGTGTAATGCCTACAGAGTTGATAAGCAATGCTGCTATCTCATGAATAATTCCAAAACGATGCAAGAAATGCTAGAAGATTCACATTCGAAATGCCCGAGGTCTTTATGGTAGAATGCACACGATGTCAGCGCACGGTTAAACGCTTTGCCGACGGAACCATTAGTGAGGTCTACAAATGCACAAATGGTATGGCAAATACATGCAAAAAAATAATTTCAGACGCTACCTGTAACCAATGTGCGCTTAGACAAACTTGGGACTGCCTATGTTCATTGATACCCCTTGTAAATCCGCTCTATGTCCAACCGACACTTGGCCAGCAGTCGGAGTTGATATACGTAAATGGAACTCCACCATGTCCATATGGCTATGTAACAACAGACAACCCACTAGTTTTTGTGTCTGAGTGGCCCGACTGTCTTTATCGAGAAACTGCGAATGAATTAAACGCAGATGGGTCAATAAAAATTAAGGCGAGATGTGCCATAACAAAAAAATTAATAGACCCACAGACTTGTAAAGCCTGTTCGGGTGATATTAATTCAATCATACCAAAAGAGTACCCTGCCATTACAACCGAATTAACTACCTACGTGCAGGCCGTTAAGGGGTGGGTGGCCGCTGGCCGACCAGTAAGAACGGATGAAGAGGTGGCAAATATTCACACACAATACTGCACGCAATGTGATTGGTACGACCCGGATCAACAGCGATGCAAGGGGTGTGGCTGTAAGGCTACAGCCGATGGTGCAGCCCTCTTGAACAAGATTAAAATGGGTACCCAACACTGTCCTAAACAACTTTGGTGATTTATGGACTTCTCGTGGCTTTCCGATATTTTTAATGCCGTTTTAAAATTTATTCCAAGACCTATTATAGTGCGAGCGACACACGGAGGAGTTAAGTGGCGATTTGGTAAGTTTGTTAAAGAATTAAAGCCTGGATGGCACTGGATATGGCCATTAACAACAGATCACGAAATAATTGTTACGGCCAGACAAACAAATCATCAGCCAGGGCAGGCGTTATCCACGAAGGATAAGAAGCAAATAGTTGTTAGTGCGCTTGTTGTCTTCTCAGTGAAAGATATTCTCAGGGCTATCGGAGAGTTAAATTGGGATGTTGGAACAACTGTCAACGATATATCACAAGCTGCAATTGTTGATGTTGTAACTAAATGGAATCTTGACGAACTACTTGAAAATGTATCTGGAAAAGTAAAAGATCAACTTACAGAAGAAGTTAGAAAACAACTCCGACAGTTTGGTGTATATGTTCATAAGGTCGCACTCACAGAGCTGGCCCCCTGCCGAGTATTTAAACTAGTTGGCCAAAATGGTACCGCTCCAACATTTAATATTGAAGGCGTATAATGGGAATCCGCAAAGCTACATATCCATTGGGAATTTGGGACGGCTGCACAACGGGGAATCCAGATCGTGACAGTCGTGAAGATGATTGCCGTGTGGACTCACATGACTATGACCAAGTCGTGGCCGAGATATTGGCCATTGAAACTGTTGGCGGTCCTAGCGGCCCGACTGGTCCAAGCGGACCTTCAGGAGCAACTGGCCCGACTGGTCCAAGCGGACCTTCAGGAGCAACTGGCCCGACTGGTCCAAGCGGACCTTCAGGTGCGACAGGAGCAACTGGCCCAAGCGGACCTTCAGGTGCGACAGGAGCAACTGGTCCGACTGGTCCAAGCGGACCTTCAGGTGCTAACGGAGCAACTGGCCCAACTGGTCCAAGCGGACCCCCACCTAATTTATATTATGGCGAAATGTATGGAACAAATATAAATCAGACTGTAACCATTACGACTATAGATACTGACACCGAATTAGGTGCCGGGCTGTCAAATGGTTTGCTTTCTGGCTTCACATTTCAAAATTCCCATGAATTGATTTGTACAGCTCCTGGACTGTATCTCATAAATTGGTCGATGTCCGTTGAGACCATATCGGTGGCTAATAAGGAGTGCGAAGGTGGTATAATGATTGACAACGTAGGGCAGGTGAAGGCCACGGCACACGCAGAGGTATCTCCAGGTGGATCCAACAGACCTGAAACTATAAGTGGAACTGGACTGTTTCAATTGGAATTAAATAACGCTGTAAGTTTATTTGTGTCCAACCATACCGATACAACAGATATGGTTGTGTCCCACGTAAGTTTAACAGCTCTAAAAATAGGATAGATTATAAATGTATATAGAACCAGCATCGTTTCCAGCTACTACATGGGATGGTTTGAGTTATAACTTCACTACATTAGATATTGATAGTGATGCCGATTGCCATTCAAAAGACCGCATCACCCACGAAATAAGAGCAGTGGAATCTTATTTAATTGGTTTCAGTGATTTATTCGCATTCTTCACACACTACCCCACGGCTAACGCGCTGGTCACCGTCAACTCAACGCATACCGGACTTTCATACCGAACCATTGTGGGGGATGGAATAGCTATAACCATCACGGACGATGAAATCTTGCTGACTAATACAGTAGGTGGCCCCTCTGGCCCGACTGGCCCAAGCGGACCTTCAGGTGCTGACGGAGCAACTGGTCCAACTGGCCCAAGCGGACCTTCAGGTGCTGACGGAGCAACTGGCCCGACTGGTCCAAGCGGTCCTTCAGGTGCTGACGGAGCAACTGGCCCGACTGGTCCAAGCGGTCCTTCAGGTGCTGACGGAGCAACTGGCCCGACTGGTCCAAGCGGTCCTTCAGGTGCTG
>Ga0172381_10000845_pt1 | contig 38174 bp, 41 predicted proteins | sample Leawel6488metaG_FD_119754 | JGI IMG/M metagenome (GOLD analysis project Ga0172381, IMG submission 119754) | Leachate microbial communities from a municipal landfill in Southern Ontario, Canada - Leachate well 64-88 metaG | ecosystem: Engineered > Solid waste > Landfill > Unclassified | place... | reverse complement strand
TCGTTGTTGTTGGTTGTGGTTGTTGTCTTTGGTTTTAATGAAGCTCCCAAAGTATCGACTATTGGTGCGTCGGTTGTTGGTTCTGCAATAACTTCTGTTTTTGTTTCTTCGACTTTTGTTTCTTCTGCCATTGGCTCGGAAACTGATTCATTTACATTTTTGTTTTTTGACATTTTGACTCTACCTCCAAGTAGATGATCGTGATACGTGACTTAATTGTCACATTAATATAGTTTGTAGTATATGGTTAAATTGTAGTGGGTTTAATCGCCCACTACAATCCAAACATACAAACAAACAAATTATATAAGCGTGATTTTTGCGTCAATGAGCAAATCGGTATAATTTTCAGTCAATACGTTTGTCGTTTGTGCCTTAACACGCCTTAAATTTTTAAGCGTGTTAAAATCAACGATCGGCGTTGTTGGTTTTGGTTGGTAATTAAATCCCATTTCTACCACCAACTTCAAATTCACAACAAAAATCGCTTTTTATTTTAATTTTTACGTCTTCGGTTAATGTTTCTATATTTAAATCAAAAATTAAAACATCTGCGGTTGTTTTTTCAAATTTAGCTTTTAGCCTATTAAATTCATAACGGCTCAAACACATAAATCCTTTTTTGTCGTTTGTTGTTGCCATTTTTACCACAACCAATCTTTTTCTTTTGCATAAGCTAAATGTGCCTCATCTAGTTGGCTCTCGTCACTTTCTACGGCGTTAACCATAACCTGTAAAGTTTGGTCTATTGTTGCTTGTGTTATTGGTTGGTTGCCTAAATACGAAAAAAATAAATGTTGTGTGCCACTTTGCATATTTGCAATAACTTTAAATTGTTGCGTTGTTGCGTTTTCTAGTATTAAGTTGTTTTTTATTGTTTGTTGCATTTTTTTCACTTTGTTTGTTTGTTACAATTTGTTTTATTACTACATATATATAAGTGGTACTACTATATAAATGTTTGTAACCACTGCACAGTATGGTATGCACAACATACAATAACGGTTTACTTTAAGCCAACAAACTTGTCGGTATTATACCGATTTTGGTATTATACCACACGGTTGTACTGCACCTTACCAACAACAAAGTAGTATGGTGCAGACTTTTGACGGGATTATGCCGACTTGCATTTTCGCACAACCTTACAACAACAAAGTATAAACGTTTTATGTTTTGTTTACTTTAAGCCGACAGGGGTGACGACATAATAACGACACCTGTCGGGATGATCCCTACCTTCTTTCGGGATGATCCCGACAACACTACTAACCTACACTTGAGTCAAACCACCCAAAAATGATAGGTCGATATTTCCCATAAGGTAAGATAATTTCATTATCGAAATTCGGTATGGTAGTTTTACGACTTTACGAAAGTTAGCGAAAAAACCCCTCCAAATTTTCATAGGTGCTTCACTTCAATAACTAATGTTATTGTAATTTGTATCGGTTATCCGATAGTTTGTATGGTAGAAAGGATTTAAATATAAGTTCTAGCTTTCTTAGGTTGTGTGGAAAAGTTTAAGTCGGATGTTAGGTCTGGTGAAAAGAAGTTATTTAAGAACACAAAGTTATGGAAACTTATGAAAGGTTATAGTGTTTACAATCGTAGGAAACTTATACGTGAGTTTGGTTTGCCTATATGGTCTGATGGTGAAATGAGAAATGGGAAATAATTTAATAAAAGATTTGGTTGCTGCTTCTTCTAAAAAGGATATTGAGACTGCTAAGGCTGTGTTTGACGAGTATAGCAAGGTAAGTAAGGTTGAGTTGTTTAAGGAAGAGGATTATGTAATTACGCAAATTATGAAAGGTGTAACTACAAAGAATATAATAGCTGATTTAACTCTAAGACATCCAGATGAGCAGTTTACTCAAAAGGATATGGTGGATTTTATTTCTAGGAATAAGGACTTAATGCGTAAGATGAAAGATATTACCACGATAAGTTCAAGACGCATATTAGCTGCAAAAGCTGATTGTGAGGAGAAACTTGCAGACTTGGCATTGTTCACTGAAGCGTTGGTAAAAAAGTATGATGATAAAGGAAATGATAGTGCAACATTGGGTGCAATAAAAATGTTAAACATTACGCTTATGAACTACATGAAGATTGCTGGGTTTGTGGATGATGGTTCAAAGAGTGCTGAGTATTCAGGTGATGATGTAATGCGTAAGGTTAGTGAGAAAAACAAGTCGCTTGGTGAAAAGGTAATGGATGCAAATTTCAAATTTATAGAGAACGAAGAACCGATCGTTGTTGAAAAGAAGGAGTCTAGCGATGAATGAGGATTTAACAAAACGTAAAAGTAAACGTATGTTAAACGATATACTTCTGGACTATTTTGAATTCTTACTAGAAAAAAAACTAATGGTTGAATCGGATAGGCAATACTACTTAGAAGATAAGGCAGGTAGGGATTTCTTATATGAGCAGATTCTTTCTAAAGTTTATGAGACTGAAGTGTTTGATGGTGTTACTGTAAACACGTTAGATTCGTTTTATGTATTTTGCAGGTTCATTATAGGTTATGATGTTGCAACTGGCAAATATGTATGGAACTCTTTTTTAAAAACATACTTTCTGGATGTTGAACGACACAGGTACACTTCCATAATGGCGTCAAGGTCAACTGGTAAATCGTTTGGTAACTCGTTGTATATTTTACACAAGATGTTTCAAAACCCTTACGTTGATGTAGTTTACGTTTCTAACATTCCAAAACAAAGTAAGAAGATTGTTGGTTTGGTAAAGCGTATTGTGTTCAACAATGAGGTACTTCTTAAAAAGAGAAGTTTTGATGAGAAATGTACTGAGAAAGAGTTTGGGTATAATAAAGGGCTTATTGAAACTTCTTCGTTAGGAACACCTCCACAGGGTGCTCACGTAAATTTAATTATAATGGATGATTTGTTAAGGGATGGTAATTTATATTCAAACCAATACATTGAAGATTTCGTTTATGGGCAAATAAGACCTTGTGGTAGGGAAAAGAAAGCTAGGCAGATTCTTATCGGTACACCGTTCAATAGTCAGGATATATTTCACATTTCAATGATGGATAATAAAGATCAACTTATTAGTGATGGTAGAATAAGCACTAGAGGTTGGTATTGCAAGATGTATCCAGCAGTTAAGGATTGGGATAATCAGGTTGTTACATTTCCAGATAGGTTCACTTGGGAAGAACTTATGATTGAGAAACGTACAATGGATGCTAAAGGAAAGACGCAAAGGTTTATGCGTGAGTATCAACTTAAATGTATAACTGATCAATCGAGGATATTTCCACAGAAATTATTAGATAAGGCTACAAATGTTAGTTATATTCCTTACGATATTGATGATTGGGACTTTGATGCTGAGAAATTCAGGGCAGGAATTGAAGGAAAACAGTTCGTTATCGGAGTTGATATTGCTACGTCTGGTGCTGCTTCTGCTGATAATTCTAGTTTTGTTGTTTTGGAAGTTAAAGAGATGGAAGAACCAACAATAAAACGTGATGATGTTTCTAAATATGAAGATAATGCTGAACTTAATCTTAACGGTTCTGGTAATTATGTTAAGATAATAAGGTATGTATTTACTGAAAAAGGAGTTCCGATACCTGAACAAGTTGATAAGATTGAATATTTAGCAAAACTATTCAACAATGCTTTCGTATTATTGGAGCAAAATAACGTAGGTATAGCACATTTACAAGTGTTACAACAGAGAAATATTAACGTTGAAGGGTTCGTGACAAGCAAACCAAAAAAGGAAGCAGGGATAAGATTTTTATATACGGAGCTACATAATAATAAATTAATATTTCCAAATTGCAATTCAGAACTTGACAAGGTTAAGGAAGAATTAATGAATTTTGGAATTAAGAAGACTAGAGATGGTGGCGAAAAGATGTCTGCCATAAATGGTCACGATGATAGGGTTATGGCGTTAATGATTGCAAACTTGGCAACCCAAGTTATGACTTTCGAAAATGTATTACCTGTTGTGCAAAATTGAGGTGTGTGGAATGGCAGAAAATGTTGTTTGGTACAAATGTCCGATTTGTGGTTTAATGTCACAAGGGCAGGAAAATCAGCCAAATTGGTGTGATGAATGTGAAGTACCTATGGTAAGGGCTTAAAAATTAGATAAGATTTATATATTTGTTTTTTTATAAAAAAGTTTGGTGATTTTAAAATGGGTAATGCTAATGAAGATATAAACCAAAAATCCTACTCATCAGATATTCAAAGAGTTCTAGTTGTTGGTAATAATAATCTTGCAGAGATTAAAAAGTGGACTGAGGGAGTTACATTAACTTTAGGTTCAGGTTATAATGATTCTAGTTTTATTTTAAGTAAAGGAACTACAAATCAATATTTGAATAGGGTTAAAGTTACAGTTCCCGGTGGAATTGGTAATATAACAGTTCAATTTTATGATGGTGCTATTGGTGCTGCTACTGCTATGACTGGTTCAATGTATTGTGCTGCTGAACCTGATGAGGGTTTTGATGTTACCGGTTTGAAACTAACAAGTGGTTCTTTATTTTATAGAATCAATGGTTGGACATCTGGAAACTCACAAGCGTTCTTGAACGTTAAATATAATTTACCAGCTTAGGTTGTGATTGAATGGCAAAAACAAAAAATATCTTATTAGGTTTCTTATTATTTATAATTGTAGGTTCAACATCATTGTACGTTGCTTTACAAAATAATGGTCAAAACCAATTCGCTTTAAATGTTACTAAAACAAATACAAAATATTATGCTTTTGAAGATGGTAAATCTTTTCTAGTTGGTACTGAAACAAACAAACTTTATGATGGTTCTAAATCTGTTCCTAAAGGAACTGCTAGTTTATCTAGTTTAATACAAGAACCTATATCTTATTTCTATAGAACTCAAACATATAAACAAGGATCAAGCATAAAAGATTATTATGAATTTGACACTTCTCTTTCAAACATTGAACAATTCCCAGTAAATCACAAGATTTCTTTATTAAATTCTAACGGGCTTATTTATAAATATGAATTAAAAGGATTAAAAGTATTACCTAATTCTAAAACAGATTTAGTATTTGGAAATAAAATGAAACTTGATGTTGATACTACTTATGATTCTATTAAACTTACAAGTTCTGGAACTCTTACTTTAACATTTAAAATTACTTCTGATAATCAGAATATTTCAATTAGATTCTTTGATCCACCAACAACATATTACATAAACTCAACAGGCGGTAGTGATTCTAATAGTGGTCTTACTCCAGCATTGGCTTGGAAAACTATAACTAAACTTAACACTAATACTTCAATAAAAGCAACAGATAGTATTTTATTCTCTTGTGATGGAACTTGGAGAAGTCCTGAAGATGCTTACATCACAATTACTTCAGGAAATACAAGTGGCAATGTAACATATGGTTCTTATGGAGATTGTCCTAATTGGAATGGAACAGAATTTACACTAAATGGAACAATGATTAGAAAACCAAATATTTATGGTTCATATAATATGAGTTCAATAGGAAACTGGTCAGCTTATGGAACTAATCTTTGGAAATCTTCAAAATTGAATACTACTGATGTAGGAAATATAATTTTTAATAATGAGCAATTAATAGGAAATAAATCTACTACATTTGCAAACTTAACAACGCAAGGATTCTTTTGGTATAACACATCAGATAATACAACCGTATTATATTCAGTAGGAAATCCAGCAACCTATTACTCAGTAATTGAAGTTGCAGTTAATAATCCAGTTTCATCTGTTACAGCACTTATAAGATTAAGTTATAAAAGATATATCACTATTAGAGATTTAGATTTAAGATATTCTGGAGATTTTGCTATAAATTCATTAACTAATGGTCTTGCAGGTGCACATAGTTATTATGGAATTTCAATAATAAATAATTCGATTTCACATATAGGTGGTTCTTATCAATCTGGAACATTAAGATATGGAAATGGTATTCAATTCTATGGAAGTTCTCAAAACTTTTATGTTGGATATAATACTATTTCAAATGTGTGGGATGCTTGTGTTACACCACAATCAACAACAACACCACAAAACATAACAAACAATTTATATGAATATAATATTTTTGAAAATTGTGCTTATGGTTTTGAATATTTCAATACTGTTGAAAGTGGTTCAAATACATCTAATAATATTATTGACCACAACACATTCGTTAATTGTGGAAACAGTATGTTTAGTAATCAACAAGGATATAATGACGGAAGATGTATTGCTCTATACGGAACACATTCAAACACAACAGGATTCAATTTTACTAACAACATTTTTTATAATACGAGTGCGATACCTTCAGTTCATTCAGGCTGGTTTATAGGTTGGCAATCTACAACAAATTGGAAAGGACAAGTACCTTATTTCAATAATAATTTGTATTATGGAGACCATTTTAATACTTCGTGGAACAATACTTACTATTCAACTCTTACAGCATTTAAAACTGGAACAGGACAGGAATCAAACGGACAATATGCAAATCCAATCTTTGATGCTAACTACAAACCAAATAATTATGCTGCTTGTATAATGTCATCAACTAACTCTTATGTAGGTGCTATACCTTGTGAAAGTAATGTTAGTAGACTACTTGTTGAATACAAATTAGATAATTCAGCAAATGAAACTAATCATCTGTATGATGGAACTGTAATGAATGGTGCAACAAACATAGTTGATTGTGGAAAACAAAATGGTTCTTATTATTTCAATGGAACGACACAATACATTAACATAACAAATGCACCATTAATAAATTTAAGTTCTACTAAGAATTGGTCTATTAATGTTTGGGTAAGACCTACAACCGATTCAGGAACTTTCTTGTTCAAGGAATCGGATTGGACTATCGGTTATATTTCATCAAAAATGAATTTTGGAAAAAGAAGTGGTGCTTTTAATACAACCACTTCAGAAAATGGAAACTTAATTGCAAAAAATGAATGGCAGATGCTTACTTATGTATATAATTCATCAGCAACAAATGAAACTAATAGATTTAGATTTTATTATAATGGAGATGAAATTTCAGTAGATGATTTTTGGAATTATAATTGGACTTCAGGTTCTGGAACTCAAGGAACTTTAATTGTAAGAAATTCGGCATCTGTTAATGGTATGAGTTTGGATAATTTAAGAGTTTATCAAGATAAAATTCTGTCATCGGATGAAGTTAAATCAATATTTTCAGAAACAGCAAGAACATTTTATTTAGCAGAAAATGGTTTAGATTCAAATAATGGTTTTAGTTCATTAACACCAAGAAGAACCATAGAAGGATTAAATAATTGTAGTTTTGGTTCTGGAGATACTTTATTATTTAAAACAGAAGATACTTTCAGATTTACAGAAATAGGATTTCCAAGAAATATCAGTGGAGGTTCTGCTAATTATACAACTTATTCAGCATACGGAACTGGAAACAAACCTAAATTATTAGGTTCATTCAATTTATCTTCAATATCAAATTGGTCAGATTTAGGAAATAATTTATGGCAAACTAATTTAGTTTCTACTATGGAAGTTGGAACTATTATAGTTAATGATGAAACTTCTGTTTTAAGAACAGTATATTACTTTGCTAATCTATCAAGGGCACTTCAAGGAAGTTACTGGTGGAACTCTACAAGTGGAAAAACTATAATGTATTCGGTAGGAAATCCTGCGAGTTATTATTCAAATATGGAAGTTGGAATAGAACAACAATTATTTGAAAGTTCTGTTGGTTATGTAAAATATAATAATTTAGATATGAGATATTCTGCACAAGCAGCAGTAATGAATGTAGGAGATACATCTTTAGCAACTCATGATGTTATAGCTGAAAATAATAATGTTTCATTTAATGGTGGTGCTTGGGATAGTTCAACATCTAGATGGGGCGGTGGAATTTCTGCAAGTTATGGTGTTAAAAATTTCATAGTTAAAAATAATTATTTTTATGAAAATTTTGATATTGGTTTTGGTGCAGAATCTGCAAGAACACAAGGAATTAGAAATATGAGTAATTTATTATTTTATAATAATACAGTTATAGGTGGTCATTATTGCGGTGGAATAATGAATTATAATCTATCATCAACATCTGAAAATATTACTGTAGACCACAATACTTGTTTGAATCAAGGGTTTGGTAAAATAATGGCAACAGAAGATTATAATTGGGTATATAATTATTCAAGGGCGGGAAGATGTTGGGATTTAAATGCTAATCCTATAAATGGACATAATTTTACAATAACAAATAATATATGCTATAATCCAGCACAATCATTTTATATTTTAGGAAGAGGATATTGGTATGGAGATTTACCTAACATGTCTAATAATTTATATTATGGAACTCCGTTTGATTATTTTATGTCATTCAATACATCATTAACTGAATATGATACATTAGCATTGACACAAAGTGGATTAAAAATAGAAAACAATTCACAGCAAGTAGACCCATTATTTTATACTGAAACTTATAAACCAACGAGTCATGTTGCTTGTACTATGAGTGCTAATGGTGAGTATGTTGGTGCGATACCTTGTAATGGTGAATATGTGGATTTGAAATTTAAAATACCTTACAACAACACTGAAGTTATATATGTTTTGAATTTTAATTTAGATGGTTATCAAGTTAATTGTACACCTGATACTTTAGTTGTAAACAATACTGGTTTAGGAACTAATCTAGCACCTAACGCAGTATCTTTATACGACCAAAGCGGTTATTATACTGGTTTAGTTAAAGCACATTTTGGAAACATACCTGACTTGCCAATGATGTATGGTAAGAATTATAGTGTTATGTTTATGCTTACAACACCAACAAAACAAAACGATGTTGCTAACATAACTATTGATTTAGGTAATAAGCTAAGAGCATACTCAACAAACATTGATCCTGAACAAATCAATAAATGTAGTATGACTTTAACTGTTGGAACTATGTATGGTGGAATTTTACCAGCAGAACCAATAGTGTACGAGATACCAATTAAATAGTTTTTATTTTTTTAAAATATTTCGAAAAGGAATTATTATGGATATAAAAGAAATTACTGTTTTACAAGGAACTGATCCTTTAACTGGGACATTAACCACATTTAGTAAGAATTATTTAGATGAAGATTTAAAACCATTAACTGAAGCAAGTCCTTTGGCTATTGGTGGAACTCAAGAAGTTATTCTTAATAGATTACAACCTGAAGATGTTGAAGCGTATCTTTTAATGAATACTATCGTTCCTAGAGGTATAGAACTTAAAGCTAATAGGATGGTTGAAAGAGGTTACATAGTCGCTGGTGATAATGAAGAATATGTGAATTATTGTAAACAGATTCTTGAAAATTCAGGTGATTCTTCTTTCTTAAAAAAGATTATATGTAATGCTTATGCTTTCGGATTCGGTCCAGCAACATTAGTTCCAAACGCTGAACAAACAGATATTCTACGTTGTAATTTGGAACACCCAGTATATTTCAGAATTGCCAAATATCCTAAAGATTATAAAGAAAAAGCATTACAAAATAAAAATCAGATCGATAAGAATACTAAAAAACCGATGGCATTTAGTCAGTATAGATTTAATGAAAATAAGGAGTTGATTCCTTATGGTAAAGAAATTAAATCTGATATGGTTGTTTATATGGTATTCGATACTTGGGGAGATGAGTGTGAGGGAACATCAGTATTTCAATACTTACAAAAAGATATTAAGTATTTAATGAATATTGATGAGGGTGGTGCTGAAACTATGTATAGAAATGGTTTCAACCAGAAAAAGCTAACTACACACGCTAAAACTCAAAAACAGATGGATGAAATAGCTAAGAATGTAAAGAATATTAATCTTAGAGATGTTATAATCCTGCCTGATGGTTCTGATGTTACAAATTTAATTCCAGGTTCTACTGATTTTAGACAATATCACGATGTTTTTGTTAATAATATCGCAATAAGATTAGGTATTCCTTTAGTATTATTAACCCAAGATGGTAAAAATGCTACAAAATCAACACTTAGAGAGCAGAGAAAAGATATGAGATCTGACTTTGGTGCTGATGAATTACTCATTAAACAAGCAATAGAAGAGCAATTATTCTATTCAGCATGTAAATTTAAGTATGGTGACTCATTAAAACCTGAACTTGTTCCTAAGTTTTTCTTTAAAGAGATTGAAGAAGATAAGGAAACTAGGGTAGAAATACTTGTTAAACAAGCACAATACATCACAGGTCTTACAGATGCTATAATAAAACTTAAACAAGCAGGTTTAACAGATGTTTCTGATAAGATAAGTGAATTTTTACAAAACAACGTTACGTTAGATTTGACTGGTAATTTTACACAAGAGTATAATAAATCCAAAAATAATGATAATCTTGTTAAAAAACCAACAAAGACTGCTAGAATAAAAGAACCTATTGTTGAAAAAAATAAAGAGTTAGATTCTGAAAACAAGTAACGGTGAAATATCGATGACTTTAGATGACTTAGTAAAAACTATTAATAAAAAACCAACTTCAAAAAAAGATTTAGCAACTAAATTAAATTTAAGTCAAGCTAAAGTCGATTGTTTAATATCTGATTTGGTAACAAAAGGATATGATATTTTAAGTTTTAAATCTAACGGAAATATTTATTATCAATTAAACAAATCAGGATTTAACGATTCAAGTTATGAATTATTTAATGATCAAAAATTAAAATCTACAAATAGAAAATGGTTGGAGATATCAGACATACACGCTGGTTGTAAACATTTTGATAAATCTGGTTTAGAAGAAATATTAACTATCGCTGAAGGAGATGGTTATAAAGATGTTCACATTAGTGGGGATTTAGTTGATGGTTATGATGTTTATAATGGTCAGTTGATAAATTTAACAAAAATAACTGAACCTGAACAAGCTGATTTGTTATCTGAAATATTATCAAAATATAAATTAAATTATTATGCAATATCAGGTAATCACGATGATAGTTGGACAAAACGATTATCACCAAATCCATTAGCACTTATTGAAAAAAATGTTCCAAATTTTAAGTATTTAAAAGGATCAACTGCTGATTTATTGTTTAATGGAATTGCTAAACGTATGGTTCACGGTTCAGGTTCAAATGCTTATGGTAAAAGTTATAAGGGGCAAGTTTATTTAAGAAATTTACTAGATTCGATTGGTGGTTTAGATGTTATTGTTGAAAAATCTAAATATCCTTTAAAATTTTTACAAATTGGACATTATCATTCAGGCATATTATACGAGTCTGCTGGTGTTCAAGTATCACAACCATTAAGTTTTCAAAAACCCAATGATTATACTATTAAAAAAGGATTGGTTGGTAAACGTGGTGGTATCTTAGTTGATACAACTTTGGAAGATAAAGAAATAACATCTTACATTCCACGATTTATTTACGTTTCATAGGTGATTTAAATGACTAAGAATAAAAACACCATTGAAACAATAGTAAGAGAAGATTTAACAGAATATAAGAAATCATTTGGAGAACAAAAGATGTCTACAAATGATATGTTTTGGTATCTTATTAAAAGTATGGATGATCTTAAAGCAAGTGTTTCGAATGTGGATACTAAAGTAGATAACTATTTAATCAAATATAAAGATGAAATAAAAGACTTAAATGATAAATTTAACGAAGATTTAGATTGTATAAATGATAAAATTGCAACAACAAATACTGAAAATAATTCAAAATTTGTAAATTGGACTGTTTTTGCTATTTTTTTAAGCATTTTAATAACCGTTTTAGGTGCATTGTTTGTTTTATTTTTAAAAAATTTAGGTGTAGTTTTTTAATGGATACTAAAGAGTTGCTTGAACGTGCAATAAAAGAAAGAAATTTAATATTAAATCGATTAAATAATAACTACCTAATAAGTTTTGCTGGTTTAAACATTGATTTAAACTCAAAATTTGATGATAAACCAAAAGAATATCTTATTTTAAGTCACACAGTTGTTCATACTGAATTTAATTATGATAAACAAAATAAAGAAACAATCAAAGAAATACACGATAACATAAAATCTGAACTTATAAAACGAAATATAAGTCATAAACAGATAGATAAATTAGATAAGATTTAAATAATAGTTTTTTTATATTAAAGTAGTGAAAATAACTTGGTTAATAATGCTATATTAAAAAGTCTTGAATTAAGACAAAGAATGTTAGGACTACAAGTTAGTAACAATTATTGTTATTTAAGTGGAAGTTTTAAAACTATAACTACTTTTAGTGATTCAGACAATTTCAAATTACCAATATTGATTGAAGGAAGATTAATAACATCTGGTTTTTATAAAGATGCTATAATAGGCGATTTTAATATTCGCGATGAGGATATTAAGAAAAGTATGAATTCGTGGGTTGGAATTAAATTATATAAAGATCATTCAGCTTATAAAAAAATTAGAATTGGAGAACCAGTTCCAATAGATATGGTTGTTGGTAAGATTGTTAGCGTATCTTCCGATAAAAAAGAACCTGCTTTGAATTTTGTTGCTGAGATTTATGATCGTGATGTTGCTTATAAAATGTTAAAAGGTTTAATAACATTCGTTTCAGTTGGATTTTTATCCGATATGGATTCAAATAGAAATCGTATTAACATAGAACCTAAAGAGTTATCTCTTGTTGAAATACCGAGAGATAAAAATGCTAAATTTAATATCAAAAAGGTAGAATACTAATGCCTGGTTTCGATGTTAAAGAAAATTATATCCATTATAGAGTAAGAGAACCATCTTTATTTAAAGAAAAAAGTTATATTACTTTAAATTTAAAAGAAGGCTTAAAATCTAGAAATGGAAGATTAAAAACTAATAATAATTGGGCGATACAAAGTTTATTGTTTGATACTAAGGTTTATACTTTAGAACAAGCAAAAGAATATGTTCGTTCACATAATTCCCAATTTTCAATACAAATTAATGATGATTGGATTAATAAATATAAAAAAGGTGTAGTTAGTATGAATGATTTTGAATTTAATGTTGTAGAACTTGTTACTTTTGCTGAATGGGATTCTGCATATATAAATAGTTTACCGAATGATTGCTTTGCATATATAGAACCTAATGGTACTAAGCATTTACCATATAAAGATAAAGATGGTAAAGTAGATTCAGACCACGTTAGAAATGCACTATCACGATTAAATCAAGTTAAATGTGCTGATGGTAATTCAATCCCTGAAGATAAACAAACTAAAATAAAAGATATGTTACAGAAACTACTTGGTGAAGAAGATAAAGTTGAAGATAAAGTTGAATCATCAATGAGTGATCGTGATGAATCTACTAAAAAGAAACTACTACAATTAAATGAAGAATTAATTGAAGCATTAAAAGAATCTAATGTTGAAATTGATTTACAAAAGAAAATGTTAGATAAAGTTAATGGAAATTTATTACAATTACAAGATGTTATAAATTCATATAAGAAAAAAGAAGAAGATACTAAGTTAGCACAATTTAGTACAAAAGTTGAAACAACTTTAAAAGATTATTGTTATTTCTTTGGAATAGAAGACTTAAATGAGGTAAATAAACTTCGTGAAGAGATGTCAAAATGGAGTGAGGGCATGATAGAGAAGACAAGAACGCTTATTAACCAAAAGAAAGTCGAAACATCTAATGTACCAAGATCGATTACTGAACCAAGTTCAAATCTTAGAGAAGCTAGTAATATAGAATCGACTGGATTTAGAGAACTTTCAGGTAAGGAACTTAGTAACTTAAGTGCTAAAGAAAAAACAGATTATTTGTATAAAAAAGCAATATATTATAATAAATAGGTGAAACACAGATGAAAGATTTGACAACTTTCGCAGGACTTGCGAATGCGACAACAATTGGATCTTTAGATTCAGCTGGTTCTTCAATAGATAAAATCTATGCTGAAGCAGTTATAGCTAATGAACCAACAACAATTTTAGAAGAAGCTGGAATTATTAGAGTTAAGAAAGTTCCAGAGAACACAGACACAATAGACTTCCCAATTTTCAAAAACAAGCTATTAACTTGGACAGAAATTGCTAGGTCAAGTAACGACAATGGAATTGATCCAACATTAACTGCACTTGCTGCTGTTGAGTATAGATCAGTTACACCAACTGTGAAAACAGCTGCTTTGTTTATTCCTGACACCGTAAATCTATTAGAACCAGCAAATTTCCAGTTCTATGCTGTACTTGGAGCTGCTGACGCTAAGAGAAAGAAAGAACAGGATGCAATCGATACTTTAGGTTCTGCTGGTACAATAACAAACTTCTTTAACAGAACTGCTGGTGGATTTTCAACAACTGCCGTAATTGCTGGTTCAACATTAGATCCAACAGATTTGATGAAAGCTAAAACACAGTTAGCAACAGGATCAAATACGTATAAGGCTGACTTCGTTTTAATGCACCCAAATCAGTATGAGAAGTTAAATTCGAGTGCTCAGTTTAGCACAGCTTCAACAACTGCTGGAACATTAATGAGAAAAGCAGTATTTGATAAGGATGGTAACATCATAAGATTTAATGGAATGGATATTTATGTATCTGAACTATTGAATCAGATTGGATCTGGAACTGATACAGGTGGATCATTCACAGTAACTGGACACAACGTAATTGTTGGAGTTAAGGGACTTGCTGCTTGTAGAGGAGAGAAAGAAGGATTAAAAGTTAGCACAGAAGATAGGAGAACCCTACACGGACAGTACAAAGTCTTTGATATGAATTACAAGGCTGATTCATTAGTAAGAGACTCAGTTATTGTTATAAGAGCTGCTGACTAAATAGTCTTTAAACTTTTTTTATTTAAGGGATTTTATCCCTTTTTATTTTATTTTTCGAGGTGACTTAAATGTCAAGTAAACCTAATTATGTTATGATCAAATATAATGGAAATGATATTTATTATGCTCCATATAGAAATTCTAAATCTGCAATTCCTTATAAAGAATTTGGAATGGTGGAAACAAATTTAGTAATGGAATTATATGCTAAGTTTGGTGAAATAGAATTTTTCAAAAACTTCACAGTTCACGAAAATCAATTAGAATTTTTCTTGAATATGAATAAAAACAAACCTAAACAATATGTTGAAGTTACAAATCCAATACAAGTAACTAAAACAGTCGTTTTTAATAAACCCAAAAAAAAGTGATTATTGAATGGTAGTCGAAACTCCTAGAATTTTGAATGTAAATCCTCCTTATAGAGTTAATTGGATGTCACCAGTAGAAACTGTTGGATCTGTTTTAATATATCGTTCAAACAATAATGGCTCGACTTATTCAATTTTAACAACTATTGCTGGAAGTTCAAAAACTTATGATGATACTTCTGGAAGTGGTAGTTTATCTAGTTTATATAAGATACAATTTTATAACTCAACGGGTTCATCTCAATTTTCAGATGATGTTTCTTATTATAAACGATATCATTTATGTAATTTAGAAGATATTAAGAAAGCTGGTGCTATAAGTAATATAAATGGTGATTTGGGTAGTGAAGAGTTATATGATTCTTTAGTAAATACAACTGAACAAATAGATTTTACTTATGGTTATCCTTTAAGAAAAACATATACTGATATAGTTACTGGAAGTTATACTTATATGTTTAACAAAGGAAGAGAATCTTGTTATAAAATTGATAAAATAATGATTGATGTTTATGACTTTCCACTGGGAAGTTTTACTTTTGATTTCAAAAAATCGTATGTTACTTTTGTAAATACTTCCGATGTAGATACTTATGTAGGAAAACAAATCAGGTTTGAATTTGTTCCTTATGATTTTCATATTTTGGCAAAAAATCTTGCTGCTTTAGAACTTATCGAGAATACGATGGTTGTTGATGGTAAGAGTTTTCAAACACCTCAAGCTAGAAAATTATCTAGGGTTGTTGAAGAACTTAAAGACAATCTAAAACCTGTTGTTCAAGGTAGTGAAAAGCAAGTTGATGTACTTGGTGAGTACATTACACAAGATGTATTGTAAGTGGTTTGGTAAACTACTTTTAAGAACGGTGTTCGAGTCTAAAATCCATTGGTGATGGTGTTTTATGGTAGGAAATACAGTTAATCTAATTACACAACTGAAAGCAATATATAATAATTCAACTTTATTACGTGATACTTTAGGTTCAGGTAGAAGTGGTAATTTTTGTTTTGGACAAAATGAAACTTTAGTTTTTAATAGAAATATGCCTAAAATAAATATAAAATTTCCAACAAAATCGCAAGGAATAAGAACTTTTGGAAATTCTTTTACAAGTCAAAAAACATTTACAGTCAATGTGTTTTTTTATACACACGTCGGAGATAAAGATTCAGTAACTGGATATCAGGATTATGATTTAGTTATGTATTATTTAGATTTAATAGAATCTGCTACTAAAACAAATATGTCTTTAGTAACTGAAGCTAGTCTTATAGGTTTTGGAACTATCGATCAACCGATTAGAGATAAACAAAACGATATTATTGTTGGTTTTTTACCGATAACTTTTAGTTGGGTAAACTAATGGCAACACCAGTATTATATGTTGAATTAAAGAATGTTCCTAGATCATTAGTTATGTTGCGTAGAATTATTGCAAACATACCACAAAAAACAGATAAAGAAGTTAGATCATTATTCAATAAATCACGTGAACTTGCTATTTTGAAAATACAAAATGAAACTGATGGTTTAGGTTTGTTAGAAAGTTCAATTTATGTTGATGTTAAAGATAACGTAAAATCAAAAACATATTCGTTAAGAACTACTGGTGAAGCTAGTGAATATAGTCAATATGTTGATGAAGGATTTGAACCACACCTAGTAAGTGTTCGTGACAAATTACGATTACAACAATGGATTAGTAAGAATTTAGGTGCTGAATCATTATTATATTTTATGAATAGAAACGTTATGGCTGTTGGTTATTCAACACCTTGGAATCAACGTGGTGGAGTTAAGTTCATAAAAGAAGCTAACGATTATTTATTAGATAATTTATTAAGAAATGTTACGAAAGGTATCAAAGAAACGATAAGATATTAATATTAGAAATGATATAAATAATAAACAGTTTAAGATAATATAGGTGAATTATATGGGAATTATAGGAAGTATGACTGCTGATGCATTCTTTCCAGGTCAGGCAGTAGTTAAATTACAAAGATATGGTACAAATACTACATATACAACAACAACAAAAGTAGCTAACTATTCTGAATCTGGTGGTGGAAGACCAGTATCACAAGACATTTATTTTGGTAATGCTTTCGTTACTATTAAGAAACCACAGGAATTAATGGAAGTTTCTTTTGATGTAAACGTAAACGATGTATTTTGGGCATCAGTTTTAAGTGGTTCATATAACTTAGTTGGTTCTGGAACTACTAAAGGAGCATCAATGGTTATGTCTGGTGGAGTTCAAAGTAAGTTTAAGATGAAACTTGAATTTAGAGATGAAACTGGATCACAAGGTTATAAAGTATTATATTACAATGCTCTTGGTGCAACGTATGAAAAAAGTGCAGCATCCGATGAATATTTGAAAGGAAAAATATCATTTTCGTTATCTGCTGCCGATTCAAGTGCAAATTCTCAGATTATGGAGATTGAATGTAACGATTTAACAGTTCCAGCACTTGGAAGTGGGGTAACTGGTAGTTATGGTGGTTGGGAAGTTGCTTGGGATACTAAACACGGTTATTCACCAGGAAGTATGTTATACTAATTATAAATTAGTATTTTAATTATTTTTTATTTTTTTATTTTTTATATTTTAGAGGTTTTGAAATGGATAGTGTAAATAATGAAACGAGTGTAAGTCTTAAAGATAGAGTATTAAGAACTATTTCTGAAAAAACAGTAGAAATACCTATTAAATTTCCTAAAGATATTTATCTTGAATTAAAAGAGTATTGTAATGCTAATTCAGGAGATTGTTTTTGGTTAGGTATATCTAGATTATTAAATGAACATAAATTTGTTTCTAATGAAGAATTTGAAAATGGAATGAACCAATTAAATTCTTTAATAAAAATATGTTGCGATTTGGAAGATAGGATTTCTAATTTAGAAAGTTCTGTAATAAAACAAAAAGAAGATAAGGTTAAAATACCGCATTTTGGAAAAGAGGAGTGAGTGAAATGGCAGGAATAGAAACATTAAGAAGATTAAGAGCAAAAACTGAAGATTTTGAATTACCAACTGGTGATAAGATTAAACTTAAAGGTTTAACACTAACTGAGTTGTCTGATTTAGCTATCGAGATTGATACTATGAAACAGAAGAAAGCAAACTTTAGTAATAAAGATCAACAAAATGAATTTTTATTAAAAGTATTTAGAAATTCATTTCCTGACGTAGAAGAAAAAGAGTTAAGAGAAGAAATTGATAATATTGGTGGAGAAGTTGCTATGAAGATCATATTAAGAGTTAGAGAACTTAGTGGATTAAAGAGTAGTGATACCCCTTTACTTCAAAAGTAACTGGTAACGCCGAATATGATGCTGGTAAGCAAATAAATGAAATAAAGAATTCATTCAGGTCAAGAATCTTAAACGTTATATCAAAACCATCCGAAGAAGAAACAACAATGTCTAAAATGTTGTGCGATGGCATAAGATGTATAATGTTGAGATTTACAGGATTTGAACTTGAATCTTTTTTTGGTTCTAGTAAAAAAGAACCTATGTATGCAAGTCAATTTTTTGGTTTGCTTCAACTTATTAAAGATCAAAATAATTTAGAAGAAGAACAAAGAAATAAAAATAGTAAAAATAAAGGAAAGTTTAAATCGTTTGGAAGTTAGTTAAATGGCAAATAATCCGTTGGAAGATTTATTATTGAATGTAAAATCAACTTTTGATAGTTCTGGTTTAGAGTCAGCAATAAAAGAAACAATAAGATTAAATGATTTAAACAAAGATATTTCTAAATCTTTAACTATAAAACAACCAAACGTAAATCCTATTGAAGAATTAGTTACAACAGGATTAAATGAAAAAGGTTTATCTAGTAAATTAGAAAAAATAACTGATTTATCAAGTATGGGTTTAGATGCACCTAAACTCGATGTTATGGATTTTAGGGTTGATGATATTATAGCTGATGCATCAAGATCTTTAAAAGATACAAACTTCAAAATAGAAACTCCTGAATTGAAAGAATTTAATACGGAAAAATACATATCATCTTTGAAAGATATGGATTCAGTTAATAAAATTCTTAGCGATGCTACTAAAAAAATAACACCACTTAAAAAAGGATTTACAAGTATTGGTGATGTTTTATCTGGTTTAAATAAAAAAATTAGCAACGCAGGTAAAGGAATGTCTGGTGTGATAAACTATTCATTCTTAGGAATTATGTTTGCTGGAATGGCATTACAAAGAACATTTCAAGGAATAGCAACTCAATCATTAAGTACTTATAAAGATATTTCTCAAGGTTCAACAAGTGCAAGTCAAGCATTAAATATGTTAGAGGGATCTTTTACATTAGTAAGATATTCAGTTGGTGAAGCTATTGGTATGTTTATTGAAGCACATCCTAAAATATTACAAATAATAGAAGCAGTTTCGGAATGGATTTCAGATAATAATAACCTTGTTGCTAGTTTAGTTATCGGTGGTTTAATTTTAGGTATTGTTTTGGGTATCGTTGGTCAATTAGTAATAGGTATGCAATCTTTATTTGGAGTTATTGGTGATGTTGGTAGTTCTTTAATAAAAGCATTAGGTCTTTTTGGTGATTTTTTAGGACTTAGTGGTCTTTCAGCCGTTTTAGTTCCTTTATTAATTATAATTGCTGTTGCTGCTTTATTATATGCTGCTTGGACTACAAATTTAGGAAATCTAAGAGATTATATAATGACTTTTGCAGGAAATGTTATTGATTCATTTTTAGGACTTATATCAGGAGTTATAAAAGTATTATCTGGTATTTGGAAAATAATATCTGGTATTTTTTCAGGTGATTTCGATAAAGTTATGAGTGGAGTTAAAGAAGTTTTTGTTGGTACGTTACAAGTTATGGGTAATATTTTACTTAATTTCTTTTCATCGATAATTAATTTAGCTATTTTATTAATAAATATTTTGAAAGATTTATTTTTCAGTTTAGTCAATATGGTTATAGGTCTTTTTGAAGAAATGACTAATGTTATTGTTGCGGGATTAAATATATTATTGATACCTATAAATAAAGGATTAAAAGCTATTGGAAAAGAACCAATAAAAATTCCTAATGTTGACTTTTCAGATGCTAGGGATAGTATAAATAAATTTAAAGAAAGTATAACAATACCTAGTTTAGATACAACTGGAATGTCTAAAAGTATGAATACCTTTTTTGATTCATTATCACAAGATACTCCTAAAACATTAACATTAGATTCAATAACAGCATCAGTTACAAATACTCCAGAATCATCTTTGATATCTCAATTAACATCTTTAATGGGAATTACAAAACAAAAAACAGATAATTTAGATATTGCTAAAGAAGAAGTTGCTATTGAACAAACAAAAACTAGTGAACTTGAAAAACAAATTGAATTACTAAATAAAATTAAAAATTTAAAACAAGATGAAGCTCTTAATTCAACAACCATAGATTTATTGAAATCTTATGGTAGTTAAATGGTGAAAATATGACTACTGATTATTTCGTAACATTACAAGATTTATCAACAACTAATGCTTTATTTAGCGGTAATAAAATATATTGTCATTGTAAACAAGTTACTTTTGATGAAGATAACACAATAGATACAAAACCAACAACATTCGTAGAAACTGAAATTATAAGTGATGATGGTGATTCTGGTTCTTTAGGTAGTAATTGGACTAGAAGAAAACCTAAAAATAGTTATGTTGGTGCTAACCAATTAAGAATAAAATTAGTGTGTGATTTTGAAGAGAAAGAACCTATTGGTGAAAATTCAACAATATATCAATCATCTTTACTTTCAAATGGAAGTTATACTTTAACACCATTCGTGTTATTTAGAATGAAACGTTCAGATCATACTTTTTATCTTTATGATAAAAGACTTGTTGATTATTTAGTACAAACAGAATTAGGTAGCGATACTGGTTATTATACTACAAATGGAATACCTGTTATTATAAAACATATTAGTGCTGTTGAAAATAGTAATGAACTAAACATAATTAGATATACTATTGATTTGCTTGAAGATGCTTAGGTGGAATTATGGGATTTAATGATACTTTTTTATCAGAATTAGGAAGTGTACTTGTTAATGGTGTTGCTATAAGACCATTATATTTAGCTTACGATTTAGGTAGTTCTGAATCTAATACGGGTTCTGTTTATCTTCAAAATGAACTTCCTAATTTAAGAAAAGATGTATCTTGGTACTTTTATGGTAGAGATCCTAGTGCTGCGATAGTTCTTGAAACTACTGATGCAAATGGTAGTTCTATTTATGGATTTGGTTTAGCTATTGGAAGTACATCTTTGGGTAGTGATTTACGTTCAAGAGAAAGTAGTTCTATTGGTTATAAAGATTCTTCATTCATAGTAACAACAACATTATCTGTTAAGTTTCAAAGAGGTTAAATATGTTTAAACCTAGACTTAAAGTTTATGTGTATTCTAAATTAAATAATAATACTTGGTCAAATACGCCAACTGAATTTAAAAACTTTGATAGAGTTACAACTAGGAAAGGAATTAAGACTACTAAAGATTATTTTAATATAAGATTCCAAAATAGAAAAGATAAAACTAACGGTGAATATATCTACCAAGAAGGACTTAAACAAGATTATAATAAAGATATAAAGACTGGTGACTTAGTTGAGATTTATGGGTTTAATCAAACAACAGGATCTGTTTTTCCTTTGAACGATGATACTATTTTGTTTAATGGTATAGTTAATGAATTTGAATATAATTCAGGTACATCTGGTTTAGATTATACTGTTAAAGGTTGTAATCGTACTGAAGAGTTATTAAACACATACATACCAGCAACATATAGTTTAACAGGTTCAATAAATACACCTCCAAAATTTGTCAAAGAAATAACTAGAAGAGTTAATAGATATAATCCTAGTAGAAATATTTGGGCTTATTTCAATGATGAAGTTAATCCATATACTGGTTCTTATGGTAATGTTCAAAGATTAACTGCTGGTGGTAACGAGTTTACTGAAATCGAATATAGAGAAGATTGGATGTCTGCTTATCTTATGTTTGAAAAAATATCAACACAAACATATACAAATCCTGGGAATGTTGAAGAAAATGCAGGTGTTTATGTTTACGGTATAAAAACTGTACCAGTTTTGGCTGAATATATCGGTGCTAATGTACAAAATCCTGTTGGTGGAGATAGTATTAAACTTGGAAGTTATATAAATGAAGTTTATTTTAGATCCAAACCAACAACATCAACTGGAATTATTACAGAGGGAGATGGTGTTTCTTCTGTAAAAATAAACAAAGATGTAAATGATGTTAAAAATGCTTATATAGTTAATGCTGGTAAGGATTTATATTCAAAAGGAATAAGAACTATTGTTATAAATAACGAATCTTTTGCAAGAGATGGTGCTAGATGGGATATTTATAATAGTATTAAACGTTTTGATGATCTTAAAAATAACGAAATTGTAATTGGTTCTAATTATTTAGGTAGTACTTTTGATTCTTATGGTTTTCCTGATGCTATTATCGCAGGTAGCACTTGGTCATTCGATCATACAAATCAGTTTAATTATTCAATAAAAACATATAATGATTCTGGTTCGTTTACTGGTTATGCTACTGCAAATAGTAAAGATACTTATAATAGAGTTTTAAAAGTTGAAGCTAAACGTATTGCTAGATTAGAAGCACAACAAGCAGTTGATAATTTGGGAAATCCTAAATATACTGCGACTTATAAATCAATGATTGGTTCTAACGATTTTATTGAAGGAGATTTATTTGAATGTAGAGCTAAAACTTTTGGTTGGAATGGAGATTCTACAAATCCAGGTTATAAATTAAGATTGAATACTATAACTCAAAACTTTTCAAATTCAGGATGGGAAACAAGTTATGAGTTTGCTGAAGATGAAAAAACAATATCTGATAAGGTGAATTCTTAATGAGTAGTAATCTTGGAGTTATACTTGGTGAGAATTATAGAGCCCAAAAAGCAGTACAATCTGAAATTGGTACTTTAGAAAATCAAGAGTTTATGGAGTTTTCTGATTATATAATATTATGTTCTGTTAATAACATACAACACAAAAGACAATATATTACTGGAAGTCCTTTAATATTAGATCATCCTTTAGCTAAATATGGGTTAGATTCTGGTAGTTTTGTTAATGATTTAAGAGATTGTTATAAAGGATTCTTTCAATATCACGAAAGTCAAGGAATATTATATATTGATGAAACATTTACAGGTTCAAAATATAAAAGTTCAAATACTACTGCGGGTTGGACAAATACAGGTTCATTGAATTTCCTTGTTGGTAGTTATGCAGAATCTAATGATTATAATATAACATCAGGTTCATTATCTTATTATTTAACAAAATTTGATTCGTTTAAAGCTGAGTACTTAGGTAGTAATGTACATAAAATAATAGGTTCAATAACTTTGGATGGTACAAATTATTATAAAATTGAAGATTTAAATACTATGCCTGTTAGTTCAACTCACACAGGTTCAGTGTTGAAATTTAAGTTTTGGAATCCTACTTTGGATGCTAAATTAAATAGATTACAATTAACATTTTATTCAACAGGTTCGTTTGTTCAATCTGTTGTTGGAAGTTATAATTTCATAGAACCATTTTATAGTTCAATAAATATTAATACTGGAAGTTCATCTAGTTCAATAGCTATTGGTTCAATAGTTGGTGGTTCTATGGTTACTACAAATCTAATACCCGATACATATGGAGATATTGGAAGTAGGTTTACTGGTTGTTATTTATCAATAAATGATGAAGATGTTAATAATACTAATGTAATAACGACAGGTTCATATTGGTATTCATTAACTGGTTCAACTTGGACAACATTAGCCAATAAGACACAAACTACTTTAACAAGTACAAAAAAATTCTTTTTAAAAGTAAAAATTGCAACAGGAAGTTCATTATATAGATATAGGGTGACTATGTTATGATAAAAATAATTGAAGATTTATTAGGAATTACAAAACTAAAAGATTCAAATAGACAATTAACAAATACTGTTTTAAATATTGGACAAGAAAAAGATAAATTACAAAAAGATTTAATAACTAAAGAATCTGAATTTGTTGATTTGAAAGAAGATTATGAAAACTCTAAAGATTTAAGTTTTAAATTTATTCCAGATAATTGGAATAGATTATTTAATGATGTTATAACTTATAAACAATACTTATATGGTTGTAATTCTGGAATTGCTTGTGATGTTAGAGATTTATTAAATTCAACCTACATTTCAAGAATGTATGCTAAACAAATAATAGATACTTATAAATTAACAAAAGAAAGTAAGTTTAAAGAAATAATATTGAACTGTAACAACTTCGTAGTAAGTAATATAACTTATGTTACAAATAGCATACAATATGGAATTATTGATAAATGGGATAATGGAGATCTAACTTTGGTTAAACAGAAAGGAGATTGTGATTTATCAGCTAGAGCATTCGTAAGAATACTTAATGATGTATTGACTTTATTAGATAAAAAAGAATATATTAGAAATAATTTCCAATGTATTGGTTTTGTAACGATAAATGGTAACGAATTTGGACATAGTTGGGCTGAAATATATGATCCTGAAGAATCTAAATGGTATTTGTGTGAACTTACAGAAGATTTAGAATTATCTGAATTATATGATTTAAAGAAAAACTATATAAAGTGGATGTCACTAAATACTATTGAGGTATTTTATCAAAATCCTAATTATGTTGCTTTTTTATAAATGGTGAATTGAAATGAGTATAAGAAATACAAACCTCGGTGGAACTAATTTTAGTGCTGGTGGAGTTACTTCTACTGATATGAATGATACTTTTAATGCAATATGTAATGATATTGGATTAATAGGTGAAGTTAGGATGTTTGATGTATCTCTTCCAGGAGCTTTACCAGTTGGAAGTTTAATATTAAAAGGTTGGGCTGTTTGTGATGGTACAACACCAGAATCACAAGGAATATCTGGTGCTACAATAACTGCAACAAGAAATATGGTTGGTAGTTTCGTAAGAGGTGCTTCTACAACAACAGGTAGTTTTGGTGGAGAAGATACACATACACTTACAACGGATGAAATGCCTGGACATACACACTCACACACACATTATGCATCAGATGGGCTTTCAGCTGTAGGACAATATATTAGAGGTCATACACAAACTCAATATAGTGCTGCTGGTCAAGCATCATCTTCAGCTGGTGGTGGTTCTGCACACAATAACTTACCACCATATTATGAGATGTTATATATGATCAAAGTTAAAATAATTTAGGTGATTAGAATGGGATTTATTGAATATTTAAAAAAAGGATTTGAAGATTGGAGTTTTAGTGTTTGGTTTAATAAGAATAAATTGTTTTTTATTAAGAATAAGGACACAATTAAGTCATTTATAATGGCAATTTTCGGTTATATTGCATCAACATATCCAGATAACGTATTAATTAAAATAGCATTTGGAATTGGTGGAGCATACGTTACAAATTTGATTATATCTGCTATTGATTATTTCTTTACAGAAAATCCAGAATAGAATGGAATTATAAGCCAATACAACGTACTTTATTGTTCAGGCATAGTAAAGTGGCTTGAATTAAAAAAGTACGCCCTATTGGGCTATAATTGCCATTAAAGTACCTTTAAATGGTAGTTTATTTAGATTACTAACCTATATTTCTTTAAAATAAGCATCCATTTGCTTTCCAACAACATTCCAAGAGAATTTATCTATAATTTCTTTAGAATTCTGTTGTGCTAACAAATAATATTTATTATAGTTAGTATATACTTCTCTTAACTGTTTTCTTAAAGAGTCAACGCTAGGTTCGTTCCACATCTGACCAACATAAGGATAAGTCTGTGGAGCTAAGGTTTTCTTTTCTTCAAAATCAACTATTAAAGCGTTATCTTTATTAGCATATTCAGATTCACCAGTCAATGTTGTTATAACTGGTGTACCAACTGCCATCGCTTCCAATGGAATAATTCCAAATCCCTCACAACGTGATGCTGATACATAAACTTCTGCTGAACTTAACAAAGTAGCCATTTCATCTTCTGAAAGTTCCATTTCAATATATTTAATATTATTATTTCCATCTTTGTTTGAATACTTTAATATTTCAGATTCAAAATCTTGTTTTCTATCGTATATCTTATTAACTTTAAAAACAAGTTCAACATTTTCATTAGGTTTAAATTCTTCATTAAATGCTTTAATCAAACAATCATAACCTTTCCTTTTATTATGTGATGTAATGCAACTAACAAATCTGAATGGAGTTTCTTTATCAAAAACCCTATTTAGTTGTTTTGCTTGTTGTTTATATATCAAGTCATCAACACCGTGATGTAGTATTTTTATTGGATGTTTAACACCACTTTCAATAAGTAGTTTTCTACTAAACTCTGATGGTGTCAAAAATAATTTAATATCTGTTGCATTTATAACATCAACCGCATCTTTGGGTAGTTTAGATTCTACTGCTAAGAAATAAACAATGTTTTTTAAACCTCTACTTCCAGCTAAAGATAAACTCATATTATTATTTCTATATGGTGGTTGGTTTACATAAGTTATATAATCGTCATTTTCAATATCTATCGGAGTTAATTTTGGAACAAATCCTCCCCAATACTTCTTATTAAATAAAGTATCATTATAATTAATTTCATAACCTAATTTATCAAGTTGTTTAATTTCATTTCTAGCGTGTTCAGTAATTCCTTCAAATGTATTTAGAACGCTATTTACATAAACTTTCTTCATAGGAACTTTATCTTCTCTAGCGATGTTATTATAAAGTTCATTTTGTTTGTTTTGTTTTTCAATAGTTTTTGGATGTAATAACATCCAAAAACTAACTAATGCAACTTTATCATTATTTTTTTTATCAACAACATAATCTAAAGTTTCGTGAACTTTATTAACCCACAACCTATTTTTTCTATGTATTCTAAATTGATAATCAGGATTAATGATATTAATTTCAGTTCCTTGTGGAACTTCATTATATTTAGGTTGTAAACTTAAATACTCTTTAACCCATAAACTTCTAGGAATATCATTAACCAATACACCATCAAGCATATTTAATCTAGTTAAACCGACAACTTCAATATTTGATTTATGTAGCATATTATATATTAAAGTTTTAAATAAACATAACAATTCAGGAGTTGCAATTTCATCCATATCAATATGAACTATATACTCGTTTGTTGCTTTTGAAACTGCAAAGTTTCTTTGTAGGTCAAACCTATTATCTAGTTTGTTTTGAAAAACTTTTATTTTATCTTTTTTGAAATAAAACTCATCTTTAACTAAATCAACATAACGTTCAATTTCTTTTAAAGAATTATCTTCCGAATAATCATCAACAACAATAATTTCATCAAAGAAAGGTTCAAGTTGTGATAACCAATTAAAAACATTCTTTTCTTCATTCTTACACAACCCAACCAATGTAACTGGTAAATTAGGTCTTATAACAGGTTTGCACATATTATCGTGTTGTGGAATAAATCCAAACTTTCTAATAAAGTTTCTAGTAGATTTAGCGTTTTGTAATGTCCACTCGTTAGAATCTTTAAGTTCAGTAGTAACTAATCTACTTCCCCTACCACCATAATGATAAACTAAAGAGTCCCAAACCTGTACTATTTTAGCATCAAACTTTTGAATCTGATCTATAATCATTGATGTATTATGTAAACCAACAAAACCACAACCATCGCAAAACGTATGATTTTTATTTACTTCTAAATCATACACAAAACCATCATAATCTAATTTAGTTATTTTAGGTTTTACAATATAAGTTTTATTATTATAATTATCATTTAATTTATTTATTCTTATATTATAACAATTCTTTTTATAATCTTTGTGTACTCCGAAATTTCTTCCATAAACATCCATAAATAAATAACATAAACCAGTTATTAATTTGATTGATGTTGTTGATGCTAAATAATATGAATTTTTAAATATTTCTTTACTAAACATAGTTTCTGGTGGAAATGTAATAGTTTTCATATTATTTGGTTTAGTTAATATAGCATCACCTATGTGTCCATCACCTAAAGTATATCCATAAATAAACGCTTCTTTATATGGTTTTGTTAAACTATATATGAATTCTGGGACTTTTTTAGTTTCTGAATTAATACCGCACATTGAAATAATGTTTTTTTTAAGTTTTTCATTTTGTTTACCAATAGTATAAACTGGCAAATAATTTCCATTTTTAGTTTTATTTATTTTATTCCAATTAAAATATTTTTGAGTATCATTTTTGATTTTTTCAATTAAGTCAAATTTAGTATTACATATACCAACATAATTTGATTTAGAATTAACTGAACCCTCCGCAACATAAAATCCTAAAAACATACATAAATTCCATAAATCTGAATTAGTTCCATAATCATCTACAATAAATTCATTTTCTTCAATTAAGTTAATATTAACTTTATTTAATCTATTTTTTTCACGATTATTAAATTTTAAATTTAAAGGTCGCCACAAATCATTAGCTAATTTTATATCTTTAGGTTTGATCTCTTTTAAATTTTTATCTAATAAAGAATGACATTCAGTTACTTCAGTTATTCCCCAAGGTAATTCAACACAATACATTTTTTTATTGGTTTTATGTCTTATTATTTTTAAAACTTTACAAAAATTTAAAGTATTATTTTTATTGGGAGATAAAGTTTTAAGTTCATTATTCTTTAAAGTTAAAATCTCACAACCACCATCATTTAAAATAGTTTCATTCAGTGAACAAACCGACCATAATTCTTTAAAAGTTAAAACTTGTTTAATTCCATTTAGCATAACAAAAACAGGTCTATCTTCTTTAACAGATTCTTCTTTTGATTGTTTTCCTATATTTTCATCAAAATAAGTTCTTTTAAAATCCGAAATATAACCACCATAAGGAACAAAAAATCCTTCAGTTAGTTTTCCTTTATTGAGTTCAATTTGTTTTAATGCAAACTCTTCAAATTCTGTTGCTTTAAAATCAATCGGAAATCTACCAAAATCTTGTGTAATCTTACAAGGTTCAGGATTGAACACACCAGGTTCTATTCTTGTTGCTGATGTAAAAGTATTTTTATTAACGTGCTTTAACCAATATAAATCAAAATCTTTAGCAAAATACATATCAGCGTGTATTATCATAAAGATTTCTTCTTTAACTTGTTTAAGAATTCTATTTTGTGCAAAAGTTATTCCTAATCTATCTTCTTTATTTTCAGATTTAAAAGAATCTATTACCTTAACATTATACTTTTCTTTATTTTCAGTTAAAAATTCTAAAGTTCCATCCGATGAATTATCATCTAAGATGTAAATTGGATGTTCATAAAAACTATTTTTAATAATAGATTCAAAACATAATTTTAAATAATCTATATTATTTCTTACACATAAAACCAACGCAAACTCTTCATTAACCATAATTTTCACTCCGTATCTTCTAATTTTCTAGCAATATAAAATTCATTTGTAACATTAAAGTCATCAAACGAATCAATCATAATTAAATCAAAACCAAAACATTTAAATATCTCTTTGAATGCATCACTTGTAAGTAAATACTTGTGTGTTGAATTTAAAGGTTTATTTTTATCATAACCGTAATTTAAAAAAATATAACCATATTTCTTAATAATTCTTAAAATCTCACATAATCCATGAGTTTGATCAACAACATATTCTAATGTGTGATTACAAACAACAACATCAAATGAGTTATTATCATATTTTAAATCGAGTATATCTTGATAAACTAAATCTTTATTTTGTTTAAGTTCTGATTGTCTAACAGTAGTTCCAGTATATTTCCAATTTTTAGGAAGTAGTGTTTTCATATAACCAGTTCCACAACCAATTTCAATCAAATTAATATTTTGTTCTTTTGGAATAAATTTAAAAATTGTTTCAGCAATATAATTATACATATCTTTACGTTCACAACCACCATTATAAGCCTCAGATCCATTTTGTTCATAATCGAAGTTAGTAGCATAATGTTTTTTAGTTATTATTTAAATCACCTTTATTACAATCAAAAATAACTATTAAAGTTTTCCAATCATTAGAATAATCATCAAATATTATTTGTCTAACTTCTTTAAATTGATTAAAAGAATTAGAATCAAAATAATTAATATGTTCTAGAGAATCTATATATTTATCATATGGAACTTCTATAATCATAATTTCACATCTATCTAGAAAAAATCTAATCACTTCATAAACATTTTCAATATGTTCTAGTGTGTGGTTTGAAATGATATAATCAAATACAATTTGTTTATTATTAGAAATATAATCTTCTACACTACAATCATAAAAAGTAGCATTTGGTAATATCTTTTTAGCTTTGTTTATTAAATTTGTAGAAATATCAATTCCGAATAACTTGAGTTTCAAATTAGGAAATTTAGTTAGTAATTCAGTTTCAATAACTTTTAGAAAAGTACCATTAGAACAACCAATATCTAAAAGCCAAACTTCTTCTTTATTTTTAAGTTTAATATCTTCAATAATGGTATCTGTAAATTCTCGTTTTTTAGCAATTAAATCTAAAAAAGAATATGAATTATTATCTGGTTGTCTATCCCAATATTCTTTGGTGTTTATATTAATTCTTTGATTTCTCAATTTTAACCTTTCTAAACATTATAAAATCATTTCCATTTTTATCTTCTTCTGAATATATAACATATTTAGAATCATCAATTACATTAACAACATTGGCACACCAAGTTGCAATTTGTTCATCCCTATACCAAACTTGTAAGTGGTATATCAATTCATCTGGAAAGTTCAGCTCGTTGCACCAGCCAGAAAATCCTAATTTAAATTCTAGAAGTTGTGTTACATCAACCAAATCGTAACCTTTCTTTAAATATTGTGTTCTAAAATCGTTTATTGAACAAGCAATCTTTTCTCCAATAATAGTAATCTTTCTTCCTTTTAATCTATTTGTATTTTGATCTTTCACGTTGAATGTACTCATTTAGTTTCACATATTGTTCGGTTTTTAAATCTTTTTTAGTAATCTCTATAAAATCAGATAAAATATCTATAAACATTCCTGAATTATATTTCTTTCTACCTTCTTTACAAGTAGTAATAACTTTATTAATTCTACTTTCTAAGTCTTCACTCATAGTAATCACTTAAATAAAAATGACAAGTTCATAAAAATGACTTATGATGGAGGCGTTTATAAAAAACTGAACTTGTCTACGTTATACTTTGTAATAATAAATATATAAATCTATTGTTGTTACTAATAACTAACAAAACTTCTCAGATTCTAACCAAGAATATAATTTAATCAAACCATCTTTAAGTTTAGTTTCATTTTCTTTAGTTGAATATTTTTCAGAATGATATTCATCATCAAGATATGATCTTTTAATGAATAATTTTGTTTTTTTTATTTCAGATTTAGATTTAGTTATTTCTTTCATCATATTTAAAACTGAATTTAAATCATATATTTGTTTTGTTAAATAATTAACAATAGGATAGTCTTTTTTATTTATCAAATAATATATAAACTTTGTTAAATCATCAACATAAACATATTCAGTTAAATTATTCAAATTAACATCTACGCAAATTGATTTATTTAGTTTAAATAATTTAAAATAATTAATTAAAGAATTATCTTTCACGTTAGAATAATTCATACCAACCCCATAAACATCACCAACATGAATGATAGTATAAATTATGTTATGTTTGGTACAAAAATCCATTATAAATCTTTCGCAACAAAGTTTAAAAGTAATATATAAATCACCATAATGGTTACTATTAAAAGAAGTACGATATTTGTTAGTTGATACAAAAATAAATCTTTTTAAACTACCAACATTTAGGCTAGAAGTTAATGTGTTGACAAGTGTTTGAAATGAATTCTTTAATGCTAATTGTGGATTTGTATTTGGATTGTGGTAATTATCATCTGCTAAATGAACTATTATTTTTGGTTTTATTTTTTCAATAACTTTAGTTGTTGAATTAAAATCTGATAAATCAATATTAAATGTTGGAAGTTCCATATTATATTCAATACCTGTGCTAAAATTATCGATGCCTGTTAAGTTATATTTACTTTTTTTATCACTTAACAATAGTCTACTTAAACTACCACCAATCAATCCACAATTACCTGTTATAAGTAAATTACTCAATCTAACCACCATAAGAACTCTTTCTAAAGTATTCAGTAGTATCTACTGAGTTAGATTCGGTTTTAGTTTCTATCTTCATACCGCATCTAATACATTTAAATATTCCATTACCAACATCCATAAATTCATTGTTTCCACAACGATTACAAGCAAACTTTGTTACTTCCATTTCTAATCACCATTTATTATCTGTTTAAAGCCACTTTTTAAGCCCGTGGTAAGGACTTTATTAAAAAAAGGTATCAAAGTAAGGGTAAAATAGATTTGACACGTCTTTATAAACAAAACACACTATTCCATTACATCTAATTCTAAATAAGCCATATCTTTAAACAATTCGTATTTTTCAGTATATTTAGATAGAATATTTGAAAATGTCATTAAAGGAATCTTATTTTCATAATATAACTCTTCAGTTATCTTTTCACCACTAGTAAGTCCTATATATTTGATATTTACTTCTTTACCACTAATTTTGACAATCTTATTAACAATATTCATTATATTTTCTTGTTTACCCATATTCAAAACATTTATCGTTTTATCTGAATATAATGAAGTATCCATTATGAACTTAGTAGCCATCTCTAATGATATGAACCAACGTTTAGCATTTTTATCTGTAATCTCGATAGTTCCATTTTCTATGTTTTTAAGTATTCTAGGTAATAGACTTCCAGAACTACCCCAAACATTTCCAAATCTTATTATCTTGCTTTTAGGTTTATCTTTTAAATATAACAATTCACATAACCGTTTACTTTTACCCATTACTGATGTTGGATATACTGCTTTATCTGTACTTAAAAATATATGTTTACCACAACTTATTTTTAATAAGTTTTCTACAATTTGAGTATTATTTTCATAACAAAGATTATGATTATTTTCACAAAATATAACGTGCTTATATGCTGATGTATTTATAACATAATCATAATATGGTTTAGAAAAACAATCAACTGTTGGAATAAAATTAGGATCTTTTAAATCTAATAGTTTAGATGAATAGTTCTCAAAACCTATTGTTTTAAAATAATCAACAACTTCACAAAGGTTATTTTCAGAAATATCGAAAATATCAATCCAACCACAACCAAAATATGCTAACCTTTTTGCTAAGTTTCCACCAATACTTCCAACACCTGCGACAACAAACGTTTTATCTTTCAAATCAGACATATATTTCTTAATTTGTTTTGTTGAATATTTAATATCTTTTCTATTGAATATCTTTTCAAAAGAGTAATCATCAATATTTAAAGTCAATATCATCACTTCCATCAATCATTAAGTAATCTTTATCAGTTCCTTTTACACAATTAGTTTCGTTTTTTAAAGTATTGTATAAATTTGTTTTATTATTTAAAATAATATTATATAATCCATTTCCTTCAACATCATTAATTATTTGTTTAACTATGTTTTTTGAATCCATATAATAAAAATCTAAACTATCAACAACAACTTGTTCGTTTTTTAATTTGTTTTTCAAAGTCGTAACTATGAAATCTTTATCATATTTTACATTAGTTAAACGATATGTTTTTATTTTTATGAATTGTCTATAATAATCAACTAAAGAGTCGCATATTGCTTTTGAAATCGTATAACTATCTAATCTTAAAAACATACCGAAAGTGGTAGTATAATAAACTGGAATTTTATAACGTTTAGCAAATTTAAATATTTCGTTTGTTAGTTTAATATTATCTTTAATATACTCTCTATCGACTGGTACTCCAATTTCATATGTAATTTCTTTAGAAGTATTTGCTGCTAAATGAATTATAGAATCTAAATCTGTTGGTAAATCTGAAATTGTAGAACTTCTATCAAATTCAACAACTGAATGTCCTTTAGTTCTAAGTTGTTTAACAACCAAAGAACCAAGTCTTCCTTTACTTCCAGTTACTAAAATCTTCATTACCTTCAACCTCAGTCCAATACCTATAAAATATCTTTGATTCTATTTTATTTAAACTTTTTGTATCCACTTCTTGGTCACAACAATTATTCATAATAATTTGATTTACGTTATCAAAACCACATTTATTTCTTATATGTGTTGTTCCACTAAATCTACAATTTATTTCCATAAGATATATCTTCTTAGTTGCAACATCTTGTATCAACTGAAAATTACAAACATAATCGAACTTATATTTTTCAGCAAGATTTCTTACAAAATCAATAACATCTTTATCTTTTACAACTTTAGTTCTATAAGATACTCCTTTATATATATCTCTTTCAAGACATATGATTCCTTTAATATTATTATCTATATCCTTTACGACTTCACAAGTAATTTCTCTACCGTTTATTTTTTGTTGTATTATAAATTCAATTTTCTTACTATCCAAATATTCTTTTATTTTATAAAGTTCAAAAGATGAATTACAAGTAAATACGTTATTCGAAGAATAACCTTTTGTTGGCTTAACTATGACAGGTAATTTTCTTATTGGAAATTTATAAAATTCATATGAGTTCACTGTTATTGGATGATTTATTTTATTTTCTAAACAGAATTTAGCTGTTTTTAATTTATCATTTGCAATTTCAATAATTTCAGAATCAGAAACAATAACATCACAATAAGTATCTGAATATATTTTATCTTTATATTTAGCTAAAACTTCAAGTTCTAAATCTCCGCCAACAAGAATACAATCTAAATTATACTTCTTAATATTTTTATAAATTGATTCAATATATTCTTTTTCATTGATTGCTTTTGGTAGTATTATTTTTTTAGAACTTCTATATATGTTTAAACCCGCTGAACAAGGATTACAATCTGCAACAAAAATATTATGTCTTAATGGATTTAAACATTGTAAAATTGCTTGTCCAACCCCACCACCAACTCCAGTAACTAAAACATTAACTTTCTTGAAATTAAACATATCATAATGTAAACCAATCAAATCTTCTTTTTTATGAAAGTCTGAACCAAAAGAAAATGTGTGTTCATTTTTTCTATTTAGAGTTTTATGGATAAATTCGTAAACTTCAGGTCTTTGGTCTTTAGAATTTATTTCAAACATAATTCCTTTCTTAACACAAAGTTTATATACATTTTCAATAACTGACATTGGAATTTTATTTCCAATACGTGAATGATACTTTTCTAAGTTTGCAAATGGATGTCCTAAAACATCTATTTTTTGTTTTGAATTTAAAATTAGATTTATATAATTAACTTCTATATCTAACATTTCATCAAAAGATAAATCTTTCATTTGTCTAACTGCTAAACCATTCATATCAAATCTATTTACATCTTTTGAAGAAAATCCATCGTAATTGTGTACTGATGCAATTACCAATTCGCTTTTATTAAGTATTTCATTAGTCGTATTTAATAAACCATCACCACACATCTTAACTTCACAACCCGCATAAATTGCACAATCAGAATAATATTTAGGTTCTAATTTGGATATTTCTTCATAATATTTATCAAACCATTTTGTTTTTTTATCAACGTGATCTGTAAATGTAATCCAACTATAATGTGGTTTCATATTCATAAATTCTTTAACAATTTCTTTAGGAGTTAGTTCTCCATCACTATACGTTGAATGTATGTGATTATTTTCATATATCATTAAAATCATTCCTTTTAGCTTTTTTTATTAAATTAATAACTTCAAATGGATCACAACCAACATAAGATGGTAATGTAAATATTTTATCATAGATTTTATTTGAATTATAAACATCATTATATTTAAATAAATCTATTGTTAATACAACATCTTCATAAATTTTCAATATATTTTTTCTATTACCTATTGAATTATCTAAATATAGATATTCACAAGGATTAAATCTTTTTCTTAATTCTAAATGATCTTGTATATAACACATCTGTTTTTCTGTTAAAGTATAATCACGATAAGTAATTTCATTATATGTTGAATATTTTGGTATAACTTGAAAATATTCTTCACCAAGATATTTTCTATATATATCATTTATTTTTTGTTTTAATATATTAATAAGTTCACGTTTATCCAACATATTCAAAACAATTTTAGCATTTATTTCAGACATTCTTCCCATACAATCTCTAAAATTTTTACAACATAAATAAATATATTCATCATTAATTAATAAAGCACCACCCTCACAAGCAGTAAAAGTTTTTGATGGACTAAAACTAATAAATTCAGCTAAACCTAAATTACCAAACTCGCTAGAACCTGCACAATGAGCAGAATCTATTATTGTTTTTTGAGGATAAACGACAATAGGTTTACTTCCAAAAGTAGATTCTAAAATAAACAAATCAACTTCATCATTCAGTTCTTTTTGAGTTTGTTCAGTTACTAAATATGTTTTCTCATCAACATCCATATATTTAACATTAAAACCTAAATTTTCTAAAAGAATTTTATCACTTTTCCAAATAAAAGCAGGTATTGCTATTGTTTTAACACCACGTTGTTTTTGGGTATTATAAAAACTCAATAATGAAAATAGTGCTGTTGTTGCGTTTGAAAAACACAAAGCATATTTAACTTTATGAATTTCTTTTAATTTATCTTCCAACATTCTTACATAAGTTCCATTTGATACAATTCTACTTTCTAAAATATCATCAAAGTTCATTGTTGGTGGAACGTTAGATTTGTGTAATTTTATTTTATCCATTTAAATCAACTCATAATCATCTAATTGTTTAAAGAAATGTTCACGAACTTTAGGTATATCAAATATCGAAGTACATTTATTTTTTGCTAAGTTTGAAACATCTTCATAAAACTCAAAATTAGAATCTAATATTTTAACTAATGAAGCTCCTTTAACTATATCTCTTACATCTATCGCTAAATTAGGAAAACATTCTTTTTGTGTATCCCATAATTCGTTACCAATTATTGGAGTTCCTACTGATGCACAAATATTAACCATATTTCCACCAGCAACAGTTGGCATTAAATGAATACAATATTTAGCTTCACTAATCAATTTAGCCCAGTATGTAAGTGGTAAGAATGGTAACTTTTTAATTTCTTTATTTGGAAACATTTGACTTAAAAAGTATTCTTCATTCTTTTGGTCTCTACCCATTGTTGGAGTAACTATATTTTTAATTTTACTTTCGTTAGCTACAATGAATGAATTAGTTCCATTATACCACGAGTTACAAGAACCACCAACAACAATATAATCTTTTCTTTTTTCAAAAGGAACAATTCTACCACATATTATTTTTTTATTTATAAAATCGCAATCTATTGGTACTCTTAATTTAATACTTTTAGCATTAATTTGTTTATAATAATTAGCATCAACATCATTATTATAAATAAAATAATCAACAGATTTCATATATTCAAAATATCTCTTTTGAAATTCCATAGACCAATCCAACCAAAAATTATAAGCTCCCTCTTGTAACAACATAACTTTACAATTAGGTCTATTTTGTTTAATAAAATCTATAATTTCTAAATATTCTGGATGGTTTTTACTAGGAATGATTATTGCGTGTGTGAAATTAAAATTATCGTTGTGTATTAAAGTTCTAACAAAAAAATAATTTAACATAGTGGCATTTAAAGTTTTAGATACCATAGTCACTACGTTAGGATTATCTCCTGAATAATCATCTTCAATCTTACCACAATATTCAATTTCACTA
>Ga0172381_10000844_pt1 | contig 38181 bp, 64 predicted proteins | sample Leawel6488metaG_FD_119754 | JGI IMG/M metagenome (GOLD analysis project Ga0172381, IMG submission 119754) | Leachate microbial communities from a municipal landfill in Southern Ontario, Canada - Leachate well 64-88 metaG | ecosystem: Engineered > Solid waste > Landfill > Unclassified | place... | reverse complement strand
TTAGGTTTTCGTCCTGCTTTTTTAGCTTGACATTTTGGGCATCTTTGTCCATGTAAAAAATTAGCAGGAACCATTTCAAATTCTGTATTGCAATTATTATGTTTAAGTAATATCTTTTCAGTTGATCTAATATACTCTCCCAAAACGCTATACTCATCACTTACAATATTAGAAACTTTAGTTAAGAACTTTTCATGAGAGTATTTATTTCTAATCGCACAAAACGGGCATCTACTATTTTGATTTAAAAATTCGTTAGGAGTAATATAATATTCTCTATTACATAAAAGATGTTTCATTAATATTTTAGCACTACTTCCCTTATATTCTCCTAAAACTTCATATTCATCTTTTACTAACTCTAAAACTTCTTGTTTAAACATTTTTGTTTTAAATGATGGTTTTCTTTTTGTTTCTTTTGAATTTTTTAATCCTCTACAAATAGGACATCGTTGACCTTGAAGAAAACTATTGGGGAATCCATCCCATTGATTACCACAAGTATTATGTCTAATTAATATTCTATTTGCATTTGTTTCATATTCTCCTAATACGGAATATTCTTCGCCAACTAAATCATAAACTTGTTTTTTAAATTGTTCTGTTGTCTTACGTTTTGCATTCATTTTATCTTCTCCTTTAGATATTATTGCCTATATTATAGTATACACAATAAGTTTTATTATATTCTAAAAAGAAGACAGTTTTAATTTATATTAATAATCTACTATGTGGGTATAAGGGAGGCAATTTATATTACCTCCATATTAATTATATTATATTTGTTTAGGTTTTGTCAATCACTTTAATCATTTTTACTTTATCTTCTAATTCAATTATCTCATCTATAACATGATCTAGAAAACTAATATCTTCAGAAGTGTTTGCTTTAAAATTTCTATTTCTAACCTGTTCCTCAATATTAGTCATAGCATAATTATTTCTAACTCTATTTATATATGTATCTTTCATTTTAATAATAGCATTTTGATTAAAATTTAAACTTCTACAAATAGTTTGAAAAGCATTAAATAAAGCAGTATCTATAATATCATTTTCTCGTTGAAGTCTTTGAACTTCATTTTGGAGTTGAATTATTAATTCTTCACTTCTCATTTATTTACTTTACTATTGTCTGAGCAGGTACATATTCCAGTTTGACATCTTCTATAACTTCTCCGTTCTTATTGACAACCTTATTATCTTTGATTTCTAATGTCTTCTTAAATTCAGCCCAATCCAGACTAACTACTAATTTTTCCTTTTTAAAATCAGGATATTTAGTTTTAATATCCTCTTCACTTAGTTCAGGTTTTACCATCTTGTTCGTTGCAAACTTTCTAATAACTGATCCACTAAGGAAATCTTTTTTCTTTTGTGTCTTTGTAGGTTTGATTGTCTGATCTGCGTCAATAACTGAACCTAAATTAAAAAGATCCCATTCTTTCTTCTTTTCTAGTTTCTTTATTTTTAAATCAGTAATATATTTTAATTGTTCTATCTTTTGATTTAATAATTCTTTAAATCTTTCTATTTCTACATCAACTGTTTTAATTCTCTCTATTGCATTATCAATTCCAAGTTCGTCATAAGTAAAAGATTTTAATTCTTCTACTTCCTGTTCTTCTAAATTACTAAAATCCCATTCAAAATTATCCATTATATTATCTTTCCTTCTTTCTAATAAAATAGGTTTTTTATCATATTAATGGTTTGTTTATATCTCTTGTAAATTGAATATTTTGTTTTTTCTTTTCTTTATATCCTAATCCAAATCTTTTTATAGATTCATCCCAATATTTATCTGATTCAAAACCATATTTAGCTTTTTCTTTATATTGTTTTCGTATTAAATATAATTCATAAAGTTTAAGCTCGTAACGATTATGAGGTCTATCTACTCTTATATTCCAGTACCATTCAATTATTTTACCTTTTAATATTTTTAATTTTGTTTCAATTAACATTATAAATTCTCCTTTTGATAAGGATGTTCTATTTTAATAATAGGTATTAATCCATGAATAAAATGTATCCAAAAATCAAATAGAGAATGCTTTGCAACTTTCCAATTTTTGATTAAATGTTTAATATAATTCATTTTCCTCCCTACCCAATAAAACCAAATTTTTATTGGGTTTCTAAATATTTAATATTTTTATTTGTAGTTTTAGCGTATTCAATTTCACTCTTGGTACTATCCCCTATATATCCATTTTTATTAATTACATAAATTTCATCTGCCATATCAATTTTTCTTTTATGCATATCATCAAGCATTACTTTAGTATTTTCTGACCATACTTCATTATCCCCTGAATGTCCAAATGCCCCTACACTAATTACTATATATCCTTGCAATGTTAATTCTTTTTGAACTGACATAAATTCTTCTTTAAATTTTGTACTACCACATAAGGTTATTATTTTATAATCATTTATCAATTATATTATCATCCTTCCTAATAAAACGAATTTTTTATTTGGTTTTTAATATTTCTCTTATTATTTTCATACTCAAACTTGCTGACATTTTTCCAAAATGTTCGCCTACTTCTAATACCGTATCATTATCTTCTTTAACACAATCATAGTAAACCGCACCATTTATATTTTTTGCTATTAATCCCATATCGTGTTCATCCCAATCTTCTCTAATAATCCCTTCATCAATTAATTTATGTAATAATTTATTTATTCTCGCTTCGGTAACTATTGATTCTATTAAACTTATATTATATTCTCTTAATGCTAGTTCATTAGGATCAATTGGTTTTTTAACTTTTCTTTCAGCTTTCTCTTGAAATTTTTCTCCTACAATTTTTGTGTAGAAAGGCAATCTATTATTAGGGTCATTTAATCTTGCCATATTCTTAATAACAACCCCTTCTCCATATTCCCCTCCTAATTGTGTTTGACCTACAAATGATAAACAATGATCCCATGATTGAAATACACCATCATAAAATACAGGGACATATATTAAATTATTTTTTAAACAAAATGATTTTACTACGCATTGAGGATAATAAGTTTGTGTCTCTGTGTCATATAAATCATAACAATAAAAGTTTTGATATTTGTCCTTTGGATAAGGGACTGAATGTGAGACTAACCATTCTCCAAATACTCTAATGTGACCAAAATCTTTATAATCTTGTAATCTTAATTTTTGCTGTGTCCATTCCCAAAATCCTCTTAAATTGTTTTTTAAACCTACTTCTTGTTTTCTTGAGAATCCTTTAATAGAACCTGTTTCATCATCATATTGATAACTTGCATTAGCTCCATCTATTTTTTCTTGAATAACAATATGATCACCTTTATTAAATCCATCAGATATCTTAGTTTTAAAAATTTCAATATCCATATAATTTTTATGTTTTAGCATTTATTTTATTTTCTCTCCTCCTTATAAAACACTTCTTTTATAATATTTCCCAATGTCCATATGCCCAAATACCATTGATCTTCCCACACTCTAAGCATTGAACTTGAAATTCTACTAAACGATGACCTTCTTCATAATATTTATGAACTTGTTTGAATTCTGTACAATCACAAAAACGACATTTTCTAGGACTACCATTTCTATTTATATATTCTTCATCTTCTAAAAATTCTTCTAATGAATCAAATTTCATAATCTCTCCTTATAAAATAATTGTTTATTCATAATTCCCATCCATCTCAACCATACAATTTACACATAATGTCTCATAATCATGTTCTCTTAATTGGCAACCACATTTTAAACAAGGTTTTGTTTTTGGTTGTGAAAGCTTTTGTGTTAATTCTTTTACTTGTTCTTTTAATAAATACTTTTCTTTTTCTAATAATTTTATATCGTCGTTTAATTCTTCATTTTCTTGTTCAAATTTTGCAATTACAAAATCATCTTCTACTACTTGAACTCTTTCTTCTAAATTTTTAATATATTCTGATAAATCAGACATTAGAAATAATAGATCGTTTATATCTCTAATGAATCTACTTGGAAATTCCATATTAACTCCTTTCGATAAAATTAATTTATTCATATGGTACTTTTATATAATTCAAGACTTTCTTCATCCCTAGTTGATTTATACAATAATTATGTAATTTAGGATGAGTGATTTTCATACGTTGAAATTTATTGGGGTTATGCTCAAGATTTACTCCAAACGCACACGCATAGCATCCAGTCCTTTGTTCTCCAGTTAGTTTTAATATCCCATTAGGATCTTCAACAATATCTCCATAAATCGAACAGTAATCCACATCATATTCTTTAATATATTGTAATATATCTTGTTCAGTCCAAAATCCCAAAGGAATAGACATTGGTCTTTTCAACTCAAAAGCATTACAATTTTGTTTCATATATTGTTGTGTTCTTAAATTACTTTCACATGCTAAAGTACCTATGAATGGTTTTAATCCTGTTTCTTTTTCGAATTTTTTAATAGGATTCTTTTTTAGAATGTCACAACATTTATCACTAATTTTGAATGGTGCATCAATAAGATATTTCCATTTATTAGATATTTTACCTCTACCTGATTTATTACCATTCCATCTAATATCTTTAAGTTTATCTGATTTAGTATTCCTATATTCGTCTATATATTCTGATTGTTCTTTACTAATTATAGGGTATCCATATTTTTCTATTACTTCTACAAATGTCATTGTAGGGTGTAGCCAAGTTATATTATTGTGTGTTTTAACATATTTTCTTATTTCAGACCACTCAACTTTAGTGTCAATATATACCCCTATTACATTTGGATAAATATTTCTAACTAGATCTAATAGAACTTTACTATCTTTCCCACCTGAGAAACTTACATAAACATCTCCACCCCAATAATCGTACCATTCTCTAATTCTTAATTTTGTTTTTGCTATTTTAATATCTAAAGGTAAACACTGTAGTTGTTTTAATTCGTTAAAATCTATCTTCTCCACCTACTAGAATATATTTCACTTCTAGTAGGATTGTAGAATCGAGCTACCCATGCTGTGGTTATTAATCACAACGCAAATTGTAATTCTACTTTACGTCTTTAGTTAAGCACTCCAACGGTTATTTAAGAGTCATTTTTCTTCACTCTGACAATTGGTGATACAATTGCCCTAACCTTAACGACCTTGTTTACAAGGTTTTAGAAAGATAGATTTTATTTAGGTAGATTATGATATTTAACTCCTCTCTTAAATCAGATAAAAGTGGTAATTTATTCGTTTATTTGTTTGCTTCTAATGCTAACATATCAGCGTTTTCTTTTAAGTAGTTACTGATTTTAATATATCCATCTGAATTATTTTGTTCAGAAAATCCTCGAAACTTTACACGCCCAGGGTAACAATCTATAATTTCTCCATTTTCAATATTAACAACGATTGCCCAACCAAAAGTATGAAGGATCATATTGATCCACCAAAGAAAACCTTGTTCTCTGAATTCTTTCCAAGTTTTACGTTCTACCATTTTAATCTCCTTTCATTTCTTCTTCTGGATAATAACAATTACTTCCACTATTGAAAATTCTATCTTTGTATTTAAAAGTATTTATAAATTCATATAAACAATCATCACATAAATCAAAATTTACATCTGATCCATCAAGTTTACTACCATATCCTGCTCTGCCAGTTTTAAAACTCCAACATTGATTCTCTTCTACAAAATCATACCTATTATTTGGTATATATTCTATTATTTTTCCACATTTATCACATTCAAATTTTACTGTTGTTTTTATTCTCATATATTCCTCCTTACTAATCCCAATGAAATCACATTTTTATAAGATTATATTTCAAATAGTAGTCTATTAAAAACTGTCCACAACTAGCTCCAACATCTAATCCAGGTGGAATATAATATTCATGTTGTATTCCATATTTGTCAAAATATCTTTTAAATATATTGAGTTTATCTTTTGCACTTGCATGATAATTAATAGATGACCTTTCATTATAAAAAAGAAACTTAACTGGTAGATCTTTATTCTTTAGATATTCGCTCAATAATATAGCATCTTGTTCTGTATCATTTACTCCTTCTATTAATGCATAATGGATTTCAACTGAATTACCAGTATATTTTTTGTAATACTCTAAAGCAGTTAATGAAGGAATAATATCTAATGAATTACTCATCCATTCTTTTCTCAGCATATCAATTGTATAATGCAATGATAAATGAATTTTAACAGGCAATTTATTATCTTTAATCTCTTTAGTTAAATTAAAGAAATTAATCCATGCAAACTCTGGTATTGAAGTTGCTATTGCGAATCTAATAAAAGGTACTTTGTTTGAATAAATATCTGTTAATCCTATCATTGTATCAATTACATTTTTATTATTTAACAAGGGTTCTCCACAACCCATAAATGATATTAATAGAACTTTATTATTGTTATATATCTTTAAATCATTGAAAATATAATTTATACCCCAACTAAGGTCTTGACTACTTAGATTTTTGTTTACTAATTGATCTGTAACATCTGTAATATGACAAAATTTACACTTCATTTTACATGATGTTTGTGAGGGGATACATATAATATCTTTGCCATCATTTTTATCTATATATGCCATTTCAATAATTAATTGTTTGTCTATTTGAAAAATATATTTAATTGTGTTATCACTTTTGGAATGAATTTTATCTAATAATTTTATAAACTATCCATCTCCTTATTATGATTTCTTATTCATCTATCTCGTTCCCATAATTTCCACTTAATTCATTAATATCTTGAGGGAAATTACCACAATCCATAAGCGTTTCTTCGTCTTCTTCTGTTACACATAATTCTTTTAATTCGTCTAAGTTAAAACTATACTTTTTTGATAACTCTATAAAATATTTAATTCTGCTTGTATCTTCATTTAATGTATGCCCTTCTTGAATTAATTTCCCATTAATAAATAAACCTTCCCAATCTTCTGCTTCTAGCAATATAGCTTTATTCATTACTTATTTCTCCTTAAATTTTTCACCTCTAAAAGTGGTAAAATTCCTATTTCTTTGATTATAGCCTATTGCTAGGTCTTATATAATCTCCATAGGCTAACCCCGTAATTTCTACGGTTTTATAATTTATCCTGCTAACAATCTTAATCCTTCTTTAAGAATATTTTTACTAGCATTTAAATCTCTGTTGTGGATTTCTCCGCATCCAAGACAAATCCACTCTCTAATACTTAAATCTTTAACTTCTTTATTTTGATACCCACAAATATTACATAATTGACTCGAAGGATAAAACCTATTAATAATTACTAATTGTCTACCATACCAATTACTCTTGTAGATTAATTGTCTTTTGAATTCTCCCCAACTAACACTTAATATTGCTTTAGATAATTTTGATTTTTTATTTCTCTTATTTTCAACCATATTTTTTACATTCAAATCTTCTAAACAAATAATTTGGTTTTCATTAATTATTTTCGTAGATGTTTTATGTAAAAAATCTAATTTTTGATTAACAATTTTTTCATATATTTTTGCTAACCTTATTCTTTGTTTATTCCTATTTTTACTTCCTTTTTGTTTACGAGATAATTTTCTCTGTTCTCTTTTTAATTTCCTCTCTAATTTGCTTAAATATTTAGGATTTTGAATAATTTCTCCATTAGATATAATAGCAAAATCTTTTATCCCCAAATCTATTCCTATATAATTTTTTGACTCAGGGAGATACTTTTTATTTATATCAGTACAACATATTGATACAAAATATTTATCTGTTTTAGATTTAGATATTGTTACATTTAAAATTCTTCCTTCAATTTCTTTAGTAATTTTACATTTTATCCATTTAAGTTTCGGTAATTTAATTTTGTTATTTTTGATTTCTATATTATTATTATTAAATGAAGTTCTATAACTTTGCTTTCCATGTTTAGATTTAAATTTAGGAAATCCCTGTTCTTTATTTCCTTTCTTTTGTTCTCTAAAAAAATTTTGATATGCCTTATCGAGATTTCTTAAAGAATTAATTAAAGTCCATTTATCTACTTCTTTTAACCACAATAATTCTGTCTTTAATTTAGTTAAATCAGCAGAACATTTATTATAAGTTAAATTTTCTTTATTTTTATAAAATTCAATTCTTTTATCAAGATAATAATTATAAACAAATCTAGTACAACCAATAGTTTTACCTATTTGTTCTTTTTGTTTTTTATTAGGATATATGCAAAATTTATATGATTTTTCTATATTATTTCTCCTTAATATAAATTTTTGTTTAATATTTTAATTATCTTCTCTACAGTTACTTCTTTAGAGTTTAATTCTTTTATATCTTGACGAATAGTAACTATACTGCAATCTTTTTTATAGTCAAAGTTTTTTAATACATTATGTTCGTAAACAGGGGTATTTTCATCTAAGATATCCTTAGCAATAGATTTTAATTTTTCTATTTTATTCATTAATATTTTCTCTATACTTTTTTAACTCTTCTTGAAATTTATCTGTTTTATGAAAACTACAAGATTTATATTCATAACACCAACCTCTATAAATGCAATCCCTCACACAACATCTATATAACTCTGGTTCTATATCTTTAAAAGTTTCTAAAAATGCTCTCCATGCTTCTCTAGTTTCAAGCATTGCACAATTACATAATCTTTTTCTTGATATATTAATTATTGCTTGTGCATTTGCTTCAGCTTCATGATTTATTAATGTAGATTGTGGATCATCATCTCTATTACCACTTTTACCCCTATCAGGTCTTTGAGACTGAACCCAGTGAATTATTCCTAACCAATGTCGAACAAAATGAACAGATATCCACGACTTTAAATCATACCATTTCCATTTAATTATTAACTGTCTAATTGGACTATGTTCACAAAGCAACATACGTCTTTTCCATAATGATGACGGTTCACCTTCTCCTGCTTCCATACCTGCTGTAGTTCTTGCTGAATCAGCTATATCTCTCCATGTTCCTTTTGTTTTTAAATATTTTACTTTAATTATTCTTCACCTCTTGCATAACTATTTCTTTCTTCTTTTATACACTCTAAACATTTTCCGCTATGATCTTCATAAAACTTTTCGGGCATGAGATTTTCGCATTCGTTACATTTTAAATATATTTCTCTGTCCATAGATACCCAATAAATATCTCCATCTTGATTGATTTTTGTTAATATCGTGAATATACATCTCCAATCATTTATTATCGAAAGGGGTCAAAAAAATGAAGATTATCTCCTATTAAATACTTGCTCTTATATAAAACTTTATTTCTACACCAATTGATTAAACAACAGTAAATTATATTATGACCACATTCACAATAAATATCTGTTTGATATTTAACTCTAATCTTATGTACTTTCCCGCATTTACATTGGATCACACAAATAAGTTCTTTATCTTTTTTCCATTCTTTTAATTGTCTTTGAGTAACTTGAAATGGTTTTATTTTACTTAAATTTCTTTTCATCTTTTGCGAAGTCACGCTTATACTCCCAAGAATTAATCAACTTATTTGCTAATTTCTTTATCTCAATTTTAATCTTAGAAGGTTGGTCTTCAATATATTTAATATTTTCATTAATATTGTTTCTTTTCTTTTCTAATAATTTTAATTGAGATTGTAATGCTTCAATTTCTCCATCAACCATTGATAATTCTTTATATTTATCTTTTATATCCTCTTGAATTTCTTCTTGTGTTTTAGATAATAGACATCTATTTCTTTCGATTTCAGTGATTAAATCAGTAATTATATTATTATTTGTATAATCTGTAAATCCAAAGTCGATAAAATATAAACTAATACAACAAGAATTATCTAAATTATTAATAAGGAGTAAATCTTTGTTAATGTAAAAATTTTTAACTTCATCATCTAATATACAACCTGTATAAAACAATTTTGCTTCATCATAGAAATTATTAATTTCTTGCATAATTACATTTCTATTTTGTGTAGTATAATCTTTAATTTCTTTTTCATCTTTCATGTTTAAAATACGTTCACAATAACGCTTTAAAGCGTGATTTGAGGAACTGATCATATGATACCTCCTTATACTTTATTATTTTTTGATTCATAATCATAGCAATTTAGATATTGTTCATCTTGCCATTCGATATTTTCTAATTTAATTGATTCTTTGGTACATATTGTATCTTTATTATATTTACAATTAATCCAATTACATTGTATCTTAGTCATTTTCGTCCTCCTTTTACTGATAAAATATCGCTTTTATTATATTATATTACTTTTAACATAGTAAATTCAGGTTTATACCCCTTCTGCCAAACATAATGAGCATATTCAATAGAATCTGTTGCTCCATTATCTACGAAAGAAATTCTTCTATTATGTACAAATGTATATTTAGGCATATGATATTCCCATAAATTTTTTCTTTCTTTACTACCAAAATAATTTAATCTAAGTAACATCACTACAAAACCATTATCTTTTACATCATCTAATGCTTTATATATAATATCTTTGGCAATATTAAAAGGTGGATTAGTAATTATTAAGTCATATTTATTTTTGCAATCATATGTAAGATAATTAGTTTTAAGTTCAGCTAATGAATCTTCTCTTATGTCTATCGTGTAAGGTATTACTCCTTTATTTTGTATTATTGCTTCTGGATAACTCATTATTTGTAATTGATGCAAATTTATTTGAATTAGCAAAAGGGTCTATCCATAATCCTTTTGTAATTTCTTCTTTTAATAATTTACTGATTGGTTTTATAGAAAATGTATTTTTATTAGGCATACACCATTGTCTTTCTATTAATATCAATACTAATTAATTCCCTCCTAAACCAAATAAAATGTGTTTTTTATTACATTACTCTTTGCCTTGAATACTAAATATTATATCTGCGTCTCCTGCATCATTTTCAATAGCAAGATAAGTTAATCCATTATTATCATAAGTAAAATTAATATTACTCCACCTTTTACCTGATGATAATTCAAATGCTTTTTCTAAAGCTTTAAAATATGGATTTCTTAATGATTTCATATGAGAATCAATAAAATCTCTTCGAGATTGTCTTATATTAACTGTTTTCATATTTATCTCCTTAATAGAATTTTCTTGCTCCAATAGTACAATAACATATTCCTGAACCACCATTACGAGGGTCATTAGAACAATTAAGACATGGATCATCTGCTGTAGTATCATATTGATGTCTTATATAATAATAACTTGTATTTTGTTGGTTATTTCTTTTACAGTGATTACATATATCAAAATTCATGCAATCATCAATTATACAATCTGGACAATTATATTTTTTCATATACTCTCCTTTCTGATAAAATGAGACATTTATTGATAATATTCATCAAGTATAAAATCAACTATTTGATCTACTCCTTTAGGAGAACCTTCTACTTCTGTGAATTTAATATTATTAGTCAATAATAGATTTTTAACTTTCAGATCAATCATTTTTGCTTCTTCATAGTTTTGTACTCTACCTTTTGGATTATATTCTTTTAATCTTTTAACAAAATAATTAATATTATCAAACTGATTAAATACATCTAAAACACACTTGTCAAATGAATCAAGTAGAGTATCATCTTTATATACAATTGATAAAGGCAAAGGTGAATCAGTAATGATTATATCTACTTCGTCAATTAGTCTTGCTATTCTGTAATACTGTTTACCAAAAATATAAACTTGGTGATGTAGTGGTTTAGGTCTACTCTCCCAAACTACTTCTTTTGCAAACTCAGGAGCCATTTCACAGTTAATACTATACCATTTTAATTGAGAAAATATATCTGCCATCATTGTACTTTTCCCTACGCCGCTACCGCTGAAGAGGTTTATTATTTTACTCACTTACTTCACCTTTCCTTTTAATATAAATAGTGTTTTATTTTATTGTTTTTAAATATAAACTAACTACAAAACATGAATTTTCTTCATTGCAATAAAAACTTCTATATTCTATTTCATAACATATATTATCTATTATTATATAATCATTCTGTTGAGGTGTTTCATCAGAAGTAATTTCTGTTATAAATTTCGATTCATTATTTTCATTTTTAATTTTTGCATTGTAACATTTAATTATTTTCATTTATTCTCCTTTCTAACCCAATAAAAAATCAATTTTATTGAGTTATTTATGTTCTTCTTATTATTAATATAAAATTTTTAATTGTAATTTAACATCATTAATCCAATCTTTAAGAAGGTAATTTGATATATATAATTCATCTTGTAATTCTAAATTAATTGCTGATAATCTATATGAATTTAATTTTATTAATAAAGTAATTAATTGTTCTTTATTTAATAATCTAATATCTTCCATTAAATTATCTATGTCTATATGACAATTAGTTTTATAATTAATATCAGTTCTATAGTTTTCTATATTATTCTGTATATATATTATTTTGTTTTCATTTATTTTCGAAAAACATTCTGTGTGTCCATCAAATTTAATCAATGGTTCATATTTATATTCTTTATTATCATAATGTAATTCTTTTTCAATAAATACAGCTTCATATAAATTAGTGTTAATTTCATATAATATTTCATATAAATAAGGAATATTGCCTTTATTAAGAAATCTATTAGTCACATTTTTTGTAGTTATTCCTATCTTATAAAATATTTCCTCTTCATTAAAACATTTTATAATATATACTTTAGATTTTTTATTAGTCCATTTAATTTTATTTCTTTGAGCTAATGTAATAGATAAAGCTCCTGTTCTTTCTTTATCTATACATTTAGGACATCCTTTTCCTACTTTTATTGAATTAAAAACTGGAGTCCAAATATGATTACAAATTCGGCATCTACATTTTAATTTTAAATCATATCCATCATATTTTTCTGTTAATAATTCTATGTTTGGTTTATATAATTTAAAGTAAAGATTTAAATTATATAATGAATATATATTATGTTTGTGCAATATTTTTGGTTGACTATTTGATAATAAACCATTTAAGGTTATATTATATAAAAATCCATATTGATCTTCGCATTTTAATCTAGAATAAATATTATTATATTTTCCATCAATCCACTTTAATCCATATTTATTGCAAATATTATTTATTTCATCTATAGTTTTTTTATCATACATATTTTATTTATTTTCATTAATTTTCTTTTTCACAGTAAACACAAATATTCTTTTCTTTATTAAATTCATCTACTCCATAACTATCTTCACAAATAGAACATGTATATTTAATATAATTCATAGGGTTAAATCCACTCCAAGTATCCCCAAGTATTTTACTCACCTTCTCGACTGTCTCTGAATCTAAATCTATTTTAGTAATTTCATTTTCTTCAATATCTCCATAAACTTCACTATGCTTGCCTAATACTTCTCCAAAATAAGCGTATTTACCAATCGTATTTTTAATTTCTTCTTCTGTTGCTACAAATAAACCTTCTAAACTTCCTTGCCTACCACAGTAACAATAAAGTTTCCATAAATACTTTTCCATTATTTTTATTTTTCCTTCCTTTCAATTTAATTATATTAATACTCTTTTGATAAATCCTTTTTAATTTTTTCTAGATCTTTTATAAGAATATCAATTGAAGCAGGATTATAAAAACTCAAAAATACTTTTTTATTTTCAACAGAATAAAGGCATTGACCTTTATATTTTGGGTTTTCTTCACCTATTAATCCAGGTTCATCTTCAATCATTACTAAACCATAATAATCTTTATCAATTCCTGTTCCAATTGGAGTAACACAAATATCTCCTGACCCATCAAAATTAACTGTAATTAAATTTTCTTCGATTTCTATTGGCATTAATTTCTTCCTTTCTACCTAATAAACTTCCGAATTTATAGGTTTCCCTTACTCAAATACTTTTACAGTATTTTTGAATATTTGTGCGAGTTCAGAAGTATAGTTAAATCTTTCTTGATTTTTATCTATACTTGTCAATATATTTCCATCGTTGTGTCTTAAAGTAGATGCTTTCCAATCACAAATCATCTCTATTAAATCTATTAAATCCATATCTTTAATACCATTAAGAAAATGCTCAGGGTGATGACGATTATTAGCATAATGATGATCAAGGGCAATTTTCATTTCTTTTAGATATTGATTATATTCTTCAGAGTCATAAGTGCATTTAGAAAGTTTAGGAGTATACTCTGTAAAAATATCAACCTCTAATTCATCAAGTTTAGAATTATCATGATTAATACCTCTATCAGATAATTTCTTTATGATAATATTTATAAATTTATTAACCATTTGTTTATGTTTATAGGTATCACATATAGTTTCGTATTTGTTCATATTTCACCTCCTTCCTTAAACCAAATGAAAACCAAATGAAAGAAAAATTTTATTTGATTAATTCGTTAATTTTAGTTATAGGTAAAGCTATCTGAGTATTAAGCCATGTACTCATATGATTATCATTTTTATATTCTTTTTTTAAATCAATTAATAATTCTAAATAATTAATTAATAATTCTAAATATTCATTCATCATATTTTCTCTCCTTTAAATTATTATTTTAATAAGATAAAAGTTAGATTTTAATACCTATGCATCAGTCATCAATAACGCAGTTACAATATAAAGCAATACTCCAGCCCCACCCATACAACTAAACAATACGAATCCTAACCTAAACCAAATTGGATCAACATCAAAATATTCTCCAAGACCTCCACAAACACCACATATAACACTATTAGTAGATGATTGTTTTAATATTTTCACTTTTTCAGTTGTTTGCTGTTGAATAACTTGTGGATCAGTATTTAAAGTATTTGCATAAACCACAGTGGGGAAAATAAATAACATCATCAACGCAATCCAAATAATATACTTTTTATTCATTTTAATCTCCCTTTCTTTTTACCAATAAATCACAGGTTTTATTGTAATTTTGCTAGATCTTTAGAAATCTTATTAAATACTGAAATTATATCTTCTTGTGTATTTTTAGAATGAATATTAAGATGATTATCCATCTTTTTATTTAATGTATTGAAATTATAAATCATACTTGAATCAACATTTTTAACCTTTTTATTTAGTTCTTCAATCTTATATTCAATAGGTAATATATCTATAAACAACTTTTCAAAATCTACATCTACTACAGGTATTAACTCAAATAAATCTCCTAATGTGTTAGGCATAATATCAATAATATTTTCATGTTCACAAGAATTTTCATTATTCATTTCAATATAGAAATCACTTCTAATTTCAGCATTTGGAATTAAGTATAAATAAGGAATATCTTTTTGGGTTTCACATTCTCTCCAAATACTAACCGCAATTAGTTGACAATCTTTTTTAAGTATATGATTATTTATTTTAATTCCTTTTGTATTTAATATATTATTTTTTAGATAATTAAAAGCACTTACAGGTATACTATTACTATGAATAAATTCAAATAAATCAGTATTAAATAATGCATCTTTAATCTCTATACTGCCTTTCATTACTCCATTATCATTATAAGTACGTATAGATGATTTTCTTAGTGTATTTAATCTTGTTATATAATCTCCATTTTTATCAAAAATGAGTAAGTCACAAATTTCTTTAATTCTAAGTTTCATTATTATTTATCATCCTTTCGTTCCAATGTTTTTTATTGATTCTGCTAAACTCTTAATGTCAGTATCTTTATTAATAATTATATTCTCAATTACAATATTTGTAGGTGTACAATCAAATGATTTCAACTCAGATGTATATTGTTCAATATCATTTTCCATAGTTAATTCTTCAATTGTATCTTTAATTTTAAATTTTAATTCCATGCTATCTAAAGTATTTTTTAATTCTTTTGCTAAAATATTTGCTTTTTCTAATCCTTCTACTTTAGCATTAATTTTTACATTTATTCCTTCTGGTTCAACTATAAATAAATCACCAATATATTTAAGTCTATTAAAGCCTCCACCAATTTCTTCTAATCTTTTCAGATCAGATTCTTTAACAATAAATCTACTTTTATAATAAAAACCATTCTCATAAGGTTTATTATCATTATTGGGTATACCATTAAATATCTCCACTTCATACATTCTCATTAATTTATCATCCTTTCGATCCAATAAAAATTGTATTTTATTAGGTTTAATCCCAATAAAATTTATCTTTAAACCCTTCAATCCCACCACAATATTTATTAATTAATTCTTCTAATTGTTCATTATTTAATCTTTCTAGTATTTTTATAAACATATCTTTATCTTCAATATAAAATCCATCATCAGTTACATCTTTAATAATATGAAATAATTGTCCAAATCTTAAATCAGGATATTTATGCCAAAGGTCTGAAAATGCTTTTAGAAATGTTTCTATTCTATCTGAATTACGTATTTTCATTATCTCCTTTCTTGACAAAACCTTTGTTTTATCTTGGGATAGATGCAGATGAATATTTCTTCGCAACACTAATATAATATTCATCTATATATTTGCAAATATGTACTTCTGTATTTCCTGAACCGAAACAACAATGATCTCTATTTGTTTCTTTTTCTAAACACTCTACTCCTTTTTGAATCCATTCATTGATTATTTGATTATCCATAAATGCTCCATTCTCAAAAGAAAAGAAATCTTCAGGATAAATTGGTAATTGAATCTTCATTAAACCCTCCTATCTTTCGGCATATTGCACATAAAATTCTTCGTGAGGTATCATCTCTTTAATTAGCTCAACTCCTAATAATCCATTCATTGTATTTGAGCAAGTAAAAATATCAATATAGCAACGATTTTCTTCAACGATATTATGATATGAGATATGTGATTCAGCAAGTAGCAAAAACACCGTTAGACCTTGTGGCGAAAATTGGTAGTAATCATGCTTGATTACAGTACAATTTATTGAATTTGCTATGAATAGTAGTGTAGATAGTATAAAATCTTTGTTGTCTAATATGTTTTTGTTTACCCCTTCTAAACGAATAAGATAATGATGTGGAACAAATTTTAATGTTTTGATTTTTATCATTCCTTTTTTGTTTTTTTTTGTTTAAGGATTTTAGAAGGGGATAATCCCCTTCTAAATATTGTTTACTGAATTCCTGTACTTCCAAAAATATTTTCACCATATGTTTTATTATTTATTATATTATTATTAATCTCAAAGTCTAATGTGTCTATATTATATATTATTTCTCTACTTATAAATCTACCTGTATCATCATCTCTAGGTTGTGGATTAATAAGAGCATGCAATCTACTATGTGCTGATTTTGTTAATATTACCAAATTATTTACATCATTATTTAATTTATCAAAATCTTTATGATGTACTGCTAATTTTGGTTTTTGCTTTAAATATCTATTTCCATTAATTTCTATAGAGGTTATATCCGTTAATAAATATTTTTCCGCAACTAACCTATGTTCAAGTACATACCCTGCATGATTACAAAATGGATGATTAGGACTATATATTAATCTATAACCATAATTATTAATTTTTATGCCATTATTAAAAGTACTATTTAACTCGCCTTTTAATCCATATTGATGATTACCTTCTCCTTTCATTAATATAGATTTTAATTTTTTACTGCATTCTAAACTACAACATATATTTTTATGTTTTTTTATTTTAGATGGTTTACAATGAAATTCAATATTGCAAATTGGGCATATTATATTATTATTTGTTAAAGATTTTCTATAAATTTTACTGCATTCTATTGAACATGTTTTATAATTTTTTTCTCTTGATGGTGGGACGTTTTCTTCTTTATTACATATTAAACATTTTACAATCATTAATAATTCTTATTTGCCACTTGAGCCTAAATTGCCTAATCCACGCTCTGAAGGTATTTTCTGCAATTCTTCATAAGATATTTCTTGAACGTCTACATTAGGAACAATTTCAAGTGCTATCTGAGCAATTGCCTTTTTATAATCATAAAGTATAATGTTTTCAAATTGAGTAGGTACTATAATCCCTTCTTTATATATATATATTGTTTTATTAGTTGTATTATTAATAGGCACGAACCATTCGTTTCTGTACCCTGCATCTACTTGTCCTGATCTTCTAGATAATCCCTTTGTTCCAGAAGAACCTCTTTCTCTAATCTCAAAACGATACTTAAATGGTGAAGCACTTGCTATACCTGTAGGAATCATTTTAATTTCTCCAGGTTGAATCTCTATATAATCTTCATCAAAACATGGATAAAGATCGTAACAACCATCTTCTGGACGTTTAGAAGGGATAATTGCATTAGGATTGGTTTTAGCAAAATAGATTATGTCTTTCTTATAAGGTTTTTTATTATATTGTTTATTATTTGACTTAAATTCACTTATTTCATTTTCTTCAAACCATTCAGTTTTACGTATTTCATTATCAAAGTAAGTAACTTTGTATTTTCCGTCCTCTAATTCTTTGACAATCCCTTTAACACTTAAGTTTGTGACCCAAACAGCATCATTTATTTTCCCAATGAAATTCATGTTTTATTGTCCTCCATTTTTTAATAATCTATATTTTTATATAGTATTCTTTGATTGCTACTACCCCTAAAAGGTAATTCTAAATTTTTTAATTCTTCTTCATATTCTCCATCAACTAAAACGTCAGCATATTGCAATAACTCTAGTTGATTATTTTTAAGTTCTTCTAATTGTTCTCCACAATAAATCCAAATATCTTTATTCCGCTTTTTTATTTCTTTTACTAATTCAACTATTTCTTCAGTTACATTACACATAGGACATCCACCTGATAAAGTAACGCCTGTAGCTAAAATATCATTATCAATAACATTTAATAAATATTGTAATGTAACTTGTTTACCATCTCCTTCATTATGAGTATCTGGATTTTGACAATTTAAACAATTATGATAGCATGTTTGTAAAAATATTACTGTTCTTATTCCTATTCCATCTCCAAGACTCTCTGTTCTAATTCCTGCTATTTCTATCATCTAATCACCTAAAATTGATCGTGTTTTAACCTATCATGTATCTCTGCTTTTTTACTTTCATTAATACGATCTTCAATGCCTAAATATCCAGAAATACGTGCCAAATGCCTAATATTTGTATTTCCACATTTAGGACATTGATATTCAATTTTACTACTATATCTACAATCAGAATTTAAACATTCGTCTTTAGGAAAATTATAGCCATAATAACCTATATCACATTTCTTAGCATATCTAATCATTTGTTCTATTCCTTGTGGATTATATGTTGGTGCATCAGTTAATTCATTATAAGTAATAGTCCCACCATTATTAAATCTATGAAATTGACCTTCGATAGTTAATTTTCTTGCTATCGAAATAGGAAAATATACAGGAATATGAAAACTATTTGAATAATAATCTTTTTCAGTTACACCAACAATTAAACCAAAATCTTCTCTGTCTTTAATTATCTTATTTATAGTTGATTCAGCAGGAGTAGCATAACACGACCAATTCAAACCAGTTTCTTCGCATTTCTTATCACAATAATCTCTAATATATTTATTTATTTGTAATCCTAATTCTAATGCTTTAATACTTTCTCCATGATGTGTTCCTATTAGTTCTTTAAGACATTCAGTTAATCCTACAAAACCAATTGCTATAGTTCCATGTTTTAATGATTTTTCAATAGTATCATTAGGTAAAAAATCATCTGAATCATAATAAACTTTTTCTCCAAAAACAAATGGAATGTCTTTAACTTTTAAATTTTTAAGAATATTATATCTAAACATTGATAATTCTACTGTTTTATCTAATATAATATCTAGTTTCTTCCAAAAATCTTTTAAGTCTTTTTCATAATTATTACCCTTTGTTTTAAGTGCAATTCTTGGTAAATTAATTGTTGTAGGAAATATATTACCCCTACCTCTACTAATTGATCCACCATTTCTATTTGCTACTATTCTTGATCTGCATCCCATGATATTTACTTCTTCTGGTGGATAATTTTCATTTCCAGCATTATCTAAAAATGACCATGTAGGATTCATTCTTGTACACGATACTTTAATTGCATATTGGAATAAATCATAATTAGGTTCATTAAGATTAAAATTAATACCATCTTTAATCTTAAAAACTAGATTAGGAAATATAAATGTTTCTCCATGTCCCATACCTTTTTCAAATTGTTCTAAAAGTATAAAACTAAATTTTCTTCCCCAATATCCTGTTTCAATTCCAAAAGTAATGGAAGAAAATGGGCATTGATTCACTTTGTTATCCTAAAGGTTTTTTATCCTCTAGTTCTTACAGTTCATTTTCAAAGAAACTCTGCAAGGTCGGCATATATTTTCACCCTCGAATTTCACGTTAGGCTAATAAGCAACCACTCTTATTAGAAAAGTTCTATTAACTTTTATGTCAGGCACTCGTGGAGGGATTATATTCTAATTAATAGGTTCACCCTCTATGCTCTACGGTGAGCTACATTTTTTAAAATGTACTTTACCTCGGTATTAGCTAATGATATATAAATTAAATGATAAACTTATCTTTTTTTCTACTCATATATACCTCTGCATCTTGATATATATAATTATAAAATGCACTTATATCATGTTTAGAATTAAATATTATTTGAGGTATTTTATCTTTATATATTCCTACTTTAACAGCAGATAAATTAATCTTATTTACCAAATAATCTCTAAATTGTGTTACTAACATTTCTGATCCGCAAAATCCAAAAGGTGTCTTTTTGCTTTTAGTTAAACCACTTGAAACCCATCCATCACCATCAAATAATCCTCTAATTAAATGAGGCATATATTCTTCTGGCAAACTTGGCAATTGCGTAGTTTTTGTTTTTTGAGGAATTATATAATATTGAGATAAATCATTAACCATTTTTTGTGAAGTAACTCTAAAACTAACACAATCTTTTTTAGTATCAGCAATTATATTAGAAGATTTTAAATCACTTTTAAATTCTTCTATAATATATTTGTCTCTTTTATTTAATTCAATTCTTATTGTTGGATCAGAATGTTCTCTCAGAGAAATACTTCCGTCAGCAAGTAATAATCCAATATAATAAGCTTTATTTTGATGGTTTATTAAAGTAAAATATTCTTCATTAAATATATCTTTATGCCATGCACCTCTATTTCTACACTGAATATTATTATTTTTCAATATATTTCTAATTGTACTTCTTCCTAAATATCCTTTAAAATATTCTGATATACTTTGTTGAGACATACCAGAATAGTATAATTGTATAATTTCACTTTCTTGTTCAGTAGTCGCTTTACAATTACCGTTATATGGATAATATACAATATCTTCTTTCCTATCGTTTTTGGTAATATTATATTTACGAAGTATATTATCAACTGTTCCTCTACTAAAATTATTATTAAAATATTCAGCTATTTTAAAAGAGGACATACCATTTATATATAATTGTATAATTTCTATATCTTGTTCTTGAGTAGTTTTCTTTTTCATTTTTCCACCTCCTTTATATAAATATTATATCATAATTTATATATCATTACTTCTTAGCTTTCACCGATTTTGCCCGATAATTATAACCAATATTTCTATTGGAAACGGCAATCAATTTTACCAGCACGTGTAGGTTGAGTCGTAAGATTAAACAATAAACTTTGACAAGCTTGTTTAATATCTTCATTAGTTGGTTCTTCAATTTGCTTATTAATAATTAAATTTTCAATAGTTATATCTAAATCAGGTAACATTACTCCACCAAAAATATCACAAGAACATCTCTGAATTAAATGTGTTGCCAGATCTAATGCAGATGCTATGCGTTTAGGGGGATTAATATATCCATATTCTCCATTAAATCCAGTACTAAGCAATTTATCTAAAGGTAATGCTAAACAATTAGGAGCTTTACTAAAATAATCTAAATCATGAATATGAATTATTCCTTCTTTATGAAGTTTAGATAAATGTTTAGGAATTAATTTATTAAGATAATAATATTTACTAGCTTCAGATGCAATCTGATACATTTTACTTGCTGTACCATGACCAATATTTGCATTATCTCTTGAAGTTTCTATATCTAATTTTTCAATTCGTTTAAGTAAATCAGATTCAAATTCTCGTTGTTGCTTATGTTCTTCCCTATAAATAATATATTTTTTTGCAGTTTTTAAAAATCCATTTATCATCAATGTTTCTTCAACAATATTTTGAATATCTTCAACTTTAAATTTTTCATTATCTATTAATTTTTCTATAACCTTTTTAGTTAATCCTTGAGCAGTTTCATAATTTCCTTCTTTGCTTTCGTTTAAAGCAGATAAAATAGCTGTAGTTATTTTATAGTCATCAAAATCAACTAATGTTCCATTTCTTTTTACTACTTTATTAATCATATTTTATTATCTCCTTAGTTTGTTTTTACTACATATTTTATTATATTTATAAACCTTTTCTAAATTCACATATATTCCTATAACCACAAAGTTGTGATGCATACCAATCCCATTTAGGATTATCAACAATTTCACATCTGGCAGAAAATTCAGTTTGTTGTTTTATAAATTCAACTTTATCAATTAACCATTTTATTACTTTATCATATTCTTTTTTATCAAATTTAAATTTTGTTACCTCATTTGCTTTATAATGATTAAATCCTAAAAAATCAGGATATTTACCATGTTTTTTTTCAAAACTATAACTATAAATATATAATTGTTTCAATTTCTTTGATAAATCAGCTTTTTTAAATATATTACTTATCTTATGATCTAAAATACCTATTTCGCCACTTGTTTTATGCCTTACCTCAAGATCTGCAATTGATATGAAAGGGATACCTTCTAAATCATATTTACGTTCTTCTTCAACAGTAAGAATTTCATAATCGTCCAACCAAGATAAATCATCTAAATGCGTAGTGATTCCATTAATAGCTTTTTCTTTTAAACTAACATATTTATTAGGTGGAAAATCATATTTTGATGTTTCTACAAAAGAATCAAATTGATCTTGTAATTCAAACCAAAGATATTCACCTTTTAAATATTTTTCAATAGTTTTATGATACCATGATCCATATTCTGAAAAAGCATTACCTTCACTTAAATGACGTTTACGGTCTATGTAATCATTCTTCCAACAAAGTTTACAACCATCTTTAGTGTCTTCTGGAAAAGAATTTATTCTACTATAACTCCATCGAAAATCTGGTTTAGATAACATTGTTTGTATATTATTTTGTTCTATTTCTTCACCTTCTTATCATATAATCTTTTATTTAATATTTCTTTAATATTATTCAAATCCCAATACCATATTTCTAATAATTCTATATTATTCTGTATAGAATATTCTCTTTTTCTTCTATCATGCTCTAATTGTTTTTCAAAATCCTTCTTTGACTTATGGAAACCTCTACAATACTTTTCATGTTGCATTCCTTGATATTCTATAAGTAAATTATAATCTGGTAAATAAAAATCATAAGATAAACTACCATTTCCTAACCCTAAAAGATTAGGAAATTCTTTATTAGATATAAAATATATTTCATTATTATCTAACCATTTTTTAATTCTTTTCTCGCCTTTTGATTTTTTACATTGTGGACAACCACGACCTTTATTCCTATTATTAATACTTGCTTTCCATACATGCTCACATATTTTACATTTCCACCATACTTTATTATTAGAATTACATACTACATCATAAGGAGTCAAATCACCATTTTTTGTAGGATGCCATTCTGATGCTAAATCAGGTCTTTTAGTTGCGAGACAATTTGATAGACCTATCCTATATCCTCTACAATATGGACATTTTTTAATTAGAGAAATACTTGCCCAACTCATATTAAATATTTCTTTACAATTATTTTTTAAACATCTCCATAAAAGATCTTTATCATTTGATATATATTCTTCACTTAATAATTCAAATGGTTTATTATTTAATTTACACCATAATTTAATATTTTGAATTGTATAAGGATTATATTTACTAAATTTTATCATAGTTTTATTTTTTATAAAATCACTATAGGTAACATAGTAATAATAATTATCAATATCTTTAATTATTAATTTATTATTACTACCTGTATATGTATTTAATAATAAATATCCTTGCTGTTCAATAATATTTTTTACAAAATTATGTTTTAATGGATGATATTCTGATGATAGATTTTTATAAGAATATTTATATCCACAATTATTACATTGTCGTTTGTTTTGTGTTTTAAATTTATGAAAATTTGCTTCAAATATTTTATTTTTACATTGACCACATAATATTTTTAACTTAGTCTTACTATCTATATATTTTTCACTAATTAATTTACATCCTGAATTACTTTCAACTTCTATAAAATATTTGACTTCTTCATATGTATATTTAATTATTTAATCACTCCCTTTGTTTCCATAAATTAATTCTTTTTCACCTTCTTTATATTTATATTCTTCAAATCAATATCTTTGGGTTCAAACATGTCTGAATTTTTAAGCTGTAATAATTTGAATAAATACCTGTGCTCTTCCGACTTTTCTATCGTCTTGATATTTATAGCAAATAACTTTTCACCTTTATCTTTATAATAATATGCGAATTTAGTATATTCTTTATCTTTTGATTTTAGTAGTTGAGGTGATTCTGTATAAATTACTACATATGATTTATCATCATCAATTTCACTACTTTTCCATCTCCAAAAGCAACTATTAAAAAGTGCTATTCCTCTCTCCTTCCTTCTATGGTTGATTTAAGGATTATCTCTATATTATCGAAGTCCCAATACCAAATTTCTAAAAGTTCTATATTATGTGATTTAGCATATTTACGTTTACGTCTATCGTGCTCTTGTTGTTTTTCAAAATCTTTTTTAGACTTATGAAATCCTTTGCAATAATGTTCATGTTGTTCACCTTGATATTCAATTAATAAATTAAATTGTGGTAAATAAAAATCATAAGATAAACTACCATTATTTATACCCAATAAATTAAGATAATCTTTATGAATAGTATTAAATATATTATTATTTATAAAATATTTATCAATTCTTTTTTCTCCTTTTGATTCATTGCATCGAGGACAACCTGATCCCTTACTTCTAATTACTATTATAGTGTTCCATTCAAGTCCACATTCAGAACATTTCCACCATACTTTTTTATCATTACCACAAGTAACATTGTAAGGAGTTAAATTTTTATTAAGTATGGGATGCCACTCTTTAATAAGTTCAGGATTTTTAGTTGCTAAACAATTAGATAAACATACTTGCATACCTGCACAACAGGCACAATTTTGTCCAGCCAATATACTATTCCAAGACATTTTAAATATTCCTTGGCAATCTTCTTTTAAACATTTCCATTCAAGTTTTTTATCATTACCTTTATATTCTTTACTTAATAATTCATAATCTTTATTATTTATTTGCAACCAAAGTTTTATATTTTGTATTGTATATGGATTAGATGTATGAAAAGCATGTGGAATATGTTTATTTTTCAAATCATTTATTAAAGACGTATAATAAAATTCATTTTCATCTTTTATTATAATTTTCATTTTACTATGTATATATTCTTTGCTAACCAATATATATCCTAATTCTTCTACAATTTGTTTAATTTTATTATAAGGTAATTTTTCTTTATTTTTTGTTATTTCCCATCCACATTTATTACATTGCCTTTTATTATTGTGTTTAAATTCAAGAAATGATGTTTCAAATATTTCTCCACAATAACATAATATTTTTAATTTAGTTGTACAATATATATATTCTTCACTAATTAATTTACAATTTGATTTAGTTTCCACTTCTATAAAATGTTTAACTTGCTCATATGTATAATATCTTCCTATATTTATCCTCCTTATTTAATAGCAAATTTATTCTTATATAAAAATTTCCACGTATCCAACCCTTTATCATAAGGGCTATCCTTTTCGCTTGTTTTACCCCATTTATCATAAACCACATATTGTTCTGTAAATATTTTTATATCATTTATTATTATATCTATTGATTTCCTATTATTTTTCTTCCAAACATCTTTATCTAATGCCCAACAAATAGGTGCATTAAGTTTTAAAATTTTATTTAATTGCGTTTCTGATGGGGTTTTACCCCCTAATGCGATCACATTAGAAAATCCCATATTTTCTAACTTTAAGACTCCCTTTTCTGCTTCTACTAAAATAACTTCATTTTGTGCTTTTATATTATTAAAGTTTTGATTTAACCCATAAAGAATTTTTGATTTTGGATATTTATATAGAGCTAAAAATTTACTATCTATATTGTCTAGACATCTGCATTTCACACCTACTAAACTACCTAACTCATCTCTTATAGGATATACAATTGAATTTGTTAATAGATCATAATGTATTTCCCATTTAATTTGTGTTTGTATGTCAATACCTTCATCGTGTAACCATTTATTGGGATAATTAAAATATTCATTTAAAACTTGGTTAGATAAAGACTTAATTTCTTCATCTTCTATTTCAGATGTTTTAGATTCAATTTTATCTAACCAATCTAGTAATTCATTACTAACTTTTTCTGTTTTAGAATAATAATCCCAACCACAAGTATCACAAATCCATTTTATTGCATGACTAAAATAACAATCTTTTAATTTTTCTATTAATGTGATTATATCTACATCTAAAATTCCTAATGTATGACAAGAACTTATTAAAGTATCTTTATAAATAACAATTGAAGTTTTATTATCCCCTTCAGGACGAGTGCTTGTATAATAATTTCCATGTTCTTTAATATGCTCACAACCCAAAGAGGTTAAAATTAATTCTATTTTATCTGGTTCATTTATTATTTTGTCTTTTAAGGTTTGAGCATCTATTGCTTATCACCTACTGTTTATTGTTTTCTATTTTCTATAGATTCTTCATCTTCTTTATTTGAAAATACAGCAAATCCAAGTTCGTTAAAAATTAAACATCCTTTATTTCCTTCCATTATTATTTTCGATTTATCTATTCCTCCTCTATTTTTATCAATAAATCCAATATAATAATCTTTAGAGATATCTAAATTTTGAATAATTCCATTAAAAGGATTATCTGGTTGCAATACCTTCATTCTTATTTTTTCTTTTTCTTTATAAGTTAAAGGTCTATACATACTCATTAGATCAAAATTATGTTTAATTTGTTTTCCACTAGCAATTGAATTACTAGAAAGTACTTTATCAAAAATGGTATCGTCTGTAAGTTGAAATGTAACCCATCCCCCTAGATCTAGTCCACCTTTTTTCTTATTCCCACATAATTGTTTTAACATTTCGGATGTCTGCACAAACGCCTCCCATGTGGCCCCTTTAATATCTTTATTTCGGAACGGTTTAAAAGTATCGTAGACGAAAAAATTACAACCTTTTAATTTATGTGTTTTTAATATTCTTTTAAGAGAATTATAATCATATATTTGTGCTTCTTGAAAATGTATTTTAGAATTATTTTCAATCCATATTGAAGCATCTCTACATATTGCTATTTCTTCTTTAGTTAATTCCCCTGTGACTATATTAGTCTCATTAATATATTTTTTATTTTTGACGAAATAATTATTAACTACAGAAGTTAATATCATTGAATTCCATTCTTCAATATCTTGTTCATTTACTATTAATAATATTGGTATTTGTTGTCTTAACCCTATGTCGTGTATAGTCTTACACATGATTCTTGATTTACCTACTCCGCTATGTAACCCTAAACCATTAAGTTTGCCTTTTCTCCATCCTCTAATTAAATTAGAAGTAATATAATAAGGGATATCAATACCAATATCTGGCTCAACTAACCATTGTTCAAATACTTGGGACATATTTGATCCAAGAATTACACTGTCAGCAACTCCTTGATAATGAGAAAATGTTTTTGCTAATCCATAATCAAAGTATCTATATATATCTTCAGGTTCCATATCTTTGATTTTGTCCCATTTTTCTATTATTGGAAAACCTTTTCTATTTAACTCTCTAAATAGATTATATTTTTTCATAGTGGCATAATATGTTTTAAAATCATCAATGTTTATTTTATCTATCAATCTTTGTATTGTTTTATAACCTTTAATTTCTTTATATTGTTTAACCCATTCTTCATTTTTATTTACCTCAATATTAATTAATGTTTCATCAATATTTTTATATTGCATTAAATAACAATGTTTAATTAAATTATAAAGAAATTTTAATTGATTATTCGTAAAATCCCATTCTGGATATATGTATTCTTCATATTCAAAAAACAAATCAGGATTTTTATAAAAACAACCTATTACTAAACTTTCACTAGCGATATCTACTATCTCAATATATTAACACTTCCTAATCAAGTATATTTGAATAATCTTTTGTATCATATTTTTTATGTTTTAATTTACTTATATCAATAAGACCACTCATATCGTCTTTATAAATATCTTCTCTTTCTCTTTCCCTCTCTATCTCTTTAAAACTAACAGGGCATTGACTTCTTATTATTCCGCAAGCATAAAGAAACCCTTTATCGAAATTATCTTTTATTGCCTTTTCTTTTACCCTCACAGCATGTTTAAGACAATCCCATGAATAACCCTGCTTATTTAAAGAATCTATTCTCATAACGCATTCACCAGTAATACTAGGAACATCTAAGAATAGCAAAAACCAATCAAAGAATCTCTTTCGTTCTAAAACTTTTTCTCTGCAAACCCTATGAGATCTTTTTGTAGTTATAGTTTTCTTTCCTGCTTCAAATTCAATTAATTGAGATGGATCAATTTCATTTTTACAATAACAACACTTAAATATTTTTTCTTTCTTTTCTTTAACTATTTTATCTTTTGCCATTTTACTCACCTACAATTTTTAACAAAGGCAGGTTTAATTCATTTTTGATAAAATTATTAACTTTTATTTCTAAGTCATCTAAAGAACCATCATTAATAATTAAATAATCAAATGTATAACCATCTAGTGCAATTTCAGATTGATGATTTAACTGTTCTTTATCTAATCCACTAATATGATTAGGTCTTTCCACTCTTAAAGAAATTACTTTATCTCCAAAGACTTTTTCCATATATTCAATTTCATTAGCAAAGCGTACATCACTTATAGTCACATAATCCCATTCATTTTGTAACACTTCAAGTATTTGACTTACATTTCTTACCCAAAAATCAGGTACTTGTGAACGTATAACTTCAGTCCCTGTACGTTGTAGTAATGTACGTCCGTATAAATCTTTTTCTCCATTCCATCCCATATAAGACTTACAAATCCATTTTAAATAGTCTGCATATGCAAAGTTTTGAACTTTATAATTACTTAACTTATTTTTAATAATACTTGCTATTTCGTTTTTTCCAGCAGTAGCTTTTCCGCTGATCAAAATTATATTTTTCAACCCATCTATCCCTTCCTAAAAAATTGCCTTGCCTAGACTAATTTCTAGGCAAGGTTTTATTATTTTTATCTCTTATTCAATATTTCCAGAACCCTTTTAGCTTCATCTAAAGTTTCGTATTTCATCTTCCCAACAATATCATTTATATCTTCATTGGGAACCCCTGCTTTAGATTTTTCTTTAGCAATCTTTTTAATTTCATTTACTATTTTAATCATTTTCTTTTCATCTTCATCTACATTAAAATTTTCAACATCTTTCTTAATACTATCATCAATGGTTTTAATTTCAGATTTATCTCTTGTCCTACCTAATTGTGCTTTTTCAATAGCTTCTTTCCAATGAGAATAATTTGCCATTTCAACAACAGTATCTACAGGGAAAGTTCTAGTTCTATCTTTAATAACCTTTGCTAAACTTCCACCTTTGCCATCCTTATAAAATTCTAAAACAACATCGAAATCAAATTCTGCTCCTTTAGAAGAATTATAAGTAATTCCACTTTTAATGTAAGTTACACTACCATCTGCTTGTTTTATGGCTTCTTTTTCATCTTTGCTTTCAGATACCATTATAATATTCTTACCTAATTTACTATAATAAAGTAACTTACTTTGAAATCTATCATTATGAAGTTTAATAACTCCCCATTCTTTTACACTAAGACCTTCGCTTTCAATTGCTCTACCATTCTTCTTAGCACGTTTTTCAACAACTTTTAAAGCCGCATGTTGGAGATTTTCATAATAACGAGACATTGAATCTACACCTATAGATAATACCGAATCGAATAAATCCTCATCAGATTCAAGATCATCAAATTCTTCTGCTACTTCATTGATAGAAACTGCATTAGACATTACAACAATATTAGGACAATCATCTTTATAAAATATAGAACTACCATCTGAATCTGCTAAAGCTAATTGTGGAAAACTTAATACAAAAGGGGTTTTCCCACTACCAGATTCTCCGTATGCAAATATTTTAATACCTTCTTTAACCTTTTCAGGTTTTTGAAAAGCCAAATTAATTTTCCTCCAATTTTACTATTTTTTATGTTTTATGTTTTTATGTTTTATATTATTTTTATTTATGTATTTATTTTGCCCACTCTGGAGTATCGTTTTCTTCATCTTTGTTTTTTTCTTCTTGACCAATATCTTTTAATGCCTGTTTAGCGGTGAATACTTCGTCAAAATCTTCTTCTCTGTATTTCTTTTTTTCAAAAGTCTCACTAAATCCACCTGTAATTTCAAGATCTTTAATAGTTTTAGAAATTACAGTATCGACTTCTCCCCAACCACTAGCTTGAACAATTTCTTCTTTAATAATTTTACTATTAATAATTCCCTGAACCCTCATTGTATCACCAAATTTAAACCCTATCATAGTCTTAGCAAATGCTTTATCTCTATTTGGGTCATATGAAAATACTGCACTTTGTACATCAGGTAATTTTTCTTTTCCTCTACCTTGGATTATATAAGCATTTAGATATACTTTATTTTCATCCTTATCAACATTAACACTAGTAACTGTTAATTCTTGAGTAAATTTATTTTCTTCCTTGAAATCATCAGCTTCGAAATCTACTTCTTTAGATGCAGGGAGAATATTTTTAATCACAAATTTCTGCTGAAGCTTTTCTTCATATTCACTATATTGAATTTCACCAATTACAACAGCACTTTTGCCATCATCAAAATCTTTCTTAATTCTGTCTATCTTGTCCCAATCAGGTTCAATTAACTTAAATCCATCAGGTAGTTTCGTGTTATTTCTTTTATCCCAATCAATAGGCATAGACTGTTTCTTAGACTGACTATAAGCATATGCCTTATCCATTTCATTACCCATAAGTTCTACGTATATTTTACTTTCTAGCGTTGTCTGCACTAGAAAATTCAATCTCTTCCATGCCTTGCCATTTTTAGTACTTACTCCTTCTGAATAAAACTTATCACTACTAAATCCACCAAGTATACCTCTTACCCTGAATGTTGATTTCTGTGGCTCTAAAACAACTTTTTCTTTACTCAAACTTTTATTTTCCTCCAATTTATATTATATTTGTTTAACTTTTCTACCTTTTAACCCCAAAGTAAACTCAACCCAATAAAATATAAATTTTATCAGGTTTTCACCTCTCACAAAGCCCGATATAATGGCATTTGTAAGCTCATTATTCTGATTTTTGTAATATAATTCCATTATCTGTAATCTTGTTCCATTATATGTATTTTATTTCCTTTTCTACGGGAATGCATCACTCCTTTCAAATTCCCCGACCTCATTAACCCCTACACTTATATTATAGTCCGACTTCAAAAATTAATTAATAAGATTCACAAAATATTTTTTATTATTTAATTATTTCATCAATGTTAAATATTCCCATTTTTAATCTTTGATTTATTTTATCTTCAAAATCATATATGTTTTCACATTGTTGCCAGTAAAACATTTTTAATTTTGCCATTATATATTCTTGATAATTATTACTTATATTTAATTCTATTATTTTTTCAATCAATGGATGTTTAATATCTAATTTATTTAAATGTCTATATTGTGAATTATCTATTCTTTTTTGATATTTTACTTCATCAATATCAAACTCATTAGTTAATAAATTATAGGTAAGCAAATATAACTCCTCCCTAAAATTTTTTTATAAAAACAAAAACAACAATAAAGTAGCATAATCCTTCATTGAACTATGCTACTTTAATTTTTCTAATATACCTTATAATAAACCCCTCCCCTTATATCATTTCTTGATCATCTTATTCTTCTTCTCAGCAATCTCTTTAAGCCAGTAAAGATCACATGTACTATCTTTGCCTAAGAATTCCTTTACGTCTTCTATAGTAGTATTAGGTACACAAAACATCTCTATTGCTCTGCTCCTACGTACATCTTCAAGAGTGAGTAAAGATAAATCAATATCCGGTATTCCACCATCCATCTTTACAAGTATGTTTTTAAGCATCTGGCTAGGATTAGTAATCTGTAAGTTTTTTCCAGTTTTATAACTCACTGGTCTAATAAGATAAGGGGTGTCTCTATAAGGCTTAAATGCTTCTTTCTTTTTTCCTGTGCTAGAAACATAATAATGTGTTTGATCAATAGTTTTCTTTAAATCTTCGACAACATCTTCGTCTGTAATAGTTACAATTCTATCATCTAAAACTAAATCAGCAACTTCTTTTTCGTTTATTTTCTTAAATATTATGCTATCTTTATCTTTTTTTAGATTTTTTATTTCAATAGCAGTTAAACCTTCCCATGCTAATTCTAAAGTTATTCTATCTCTAGTATTATAATCTCTACTACCAACTGTTTCACCTAAAGTATTTCTTAAAAAATTATAATGTTGACGATCAAGAATTACAGAAAATAATTTATCTGTATCAACATAAAACTTTTCATCATGTGGCAACTTGTACATACGTCTATCTTTAGGTTTAATATTTTCTTCTTCACACACCTAATTATAAAAAGTACGTATACATTGAACATATTTTTTGATAGTATTAGATGAAATTGAATGTACATCTGTTATTAGCTCTTCTAAATCCTTGTTTGTCCAAGTAGTTATCCACTTATCATAATCATTAATTTTATTAATTAGATTAGAATAAGTTTCTTTTTCTTTTACATTATTTTCCTCAATAAACCTTTGTAACAAATCTTCATAACGCAGTTCCTTTTCTACAGTTTTATTATTCATTTTCCCATCTCCTTTTTTGTTTTTAATATTATTACTATTTCTTATTATTATAGTAACAAAAATAACTCTTGTCAACTATAATTAATAGTATATTTGTATTATATTCAATTTTTCATGAAAATATACATTAAAATTAATAAAAAGGAGATTAATTTTTAAGAAACTAATTTATTACAAACTTTTTGCTTAAATTTCTTTAAAACATATGATACCCAAGATTGACTTACGCCCATTTTTAAAGCAATAGATTTTTGAGAAATATACGGATTATTTATATATGTATTAATAATATCATATTGATTTTTATTTGTATAATCATTTGATAATATATTTTGCATTATTACTATAATTTCATTACAATATATTTTATTTATTAAATCATCTTCATATTGCAAAGATAAATATGTTTCATATTTATTATCATTAGAATTTTCAATATCTTTTATATAAGTATTTTTACCATGTTTTCTAATATCTTTTTGTATATATCTACTGATTTTATGATTTATATTATTGACTGCAAATGTATTAAATTTTGTTCCTTTATTTATATCATATTTTTTAATACTTTCTATTATTGCAATAGACGCTATTTGTGTAAAATCATCTTTATCATAATTTTTATATCTTTTTAACCAAGGATAAATTGTATAATTAATTAATTTATAATTTTCGTTAAAAGTCTTTTGTTGTTCATCATTTAATGAATAATTTAATTCATCCATTCTTTAGCCCCTTTATTTTTTATTATATTTGTTTAGATATAATATTTTTAGACACATAGAATTAAACTATGTGTCTAAATAATTATCTTTTAATCTTCTTTTAATGAATTTAACCAACTCGTCATAAGAATATCTTTACGTGTTTGAATAGATTCTTTACTTGCTGACCCTCCACCTATAGCACTATTGTATCGTTGATAAATATCTTCTTGTTCTTCAATAGATAAGGTTTTTTGAAATATTCTTTGATTCTCAAAATCAATAAACCAATCTGCAAATTTTTGAGCATTATCACATTCTTCATCATGCTGAAGATATTCGCTCATAACCACATATAAGCTAACTATTGTAGCTTTTTTAAATGTTCCTTGATCTTTGTCTCCAAAAGCCTTATAAAGATAGTCAAATACTCTTTCAACCTTATCTATTTCTTCTTCAGGGATACCTTCTTCATTATACTTTTCATATAATTTATCAATATCTCCACGTTTTAAATCAGTAATTCCATTAATTTCTAAAGTAATAATTTGTTCAACTACTTCATTAAATTGTAAACGATTATTAGTTAGATCAGTAATACCACAAGTTTTTACCATAAAATCATGCTTTATCAAATCATGAACTGTACCTCTGACTTTACCAGATATAGAATTTCTAAATTCAGCAGGTTTAAGACTTGTACTATTTTGTAATCTACGAAACATATCTTCTACTTCTTCGTCTGTTCCATCAATAGCAATGAAATTAAAAGCATAATCATCGAATTTTTCTTTAAATTCTTCAGGTAGCTTAGAATAAGTTAATCCGCTTAAATTAACGTCATTAACCACTGTATTCTTTCCTACTTTAAGATAGTCATTCATAAACTCAAAAACTGCTCTTAATCTTTGCTGTCCATCAGTTACTTCAAATTCAATTTTCTTTTCTTTTGACTTTCTTAAAATCAATTCTGGAATATGGATACCCCTTAAAATAGAATCAATTAACAATTGTTTTTGAGGTCTTTTCCATACCTCATTTCTCTGATACTCTGGACGTAAATTCCATTTCTTCTGTTTCGACCTTAAACTTGCTAAGGCAATAGGTTGTGCCGCTTGAGTCTTCATATGTTTTGTCACTCCTTTAATGGTTTAATATTTTTGTTTAGCATCTTATATTAAATATTATACCATTATTAAAAGAAAATAAACATAATTTTAAAATTTTTTTATAAAATAAAAGAAGAATTTTATGAGGTTAGTCTAAAGGTTCATATATAATTTCTATGACATCTTCTATTTGAGTATTCGCAGGGAACCCCATCCTACGATAACTTAGACCACCATCTATATATATTGATCCGCATTCACATTGTTGAAAATCATGTGTGAATTTGCTTTCAATAATATCTCCACAAAGCTTACATTTTACTTTATTTTTATACTGAATTGTTGTACCTATTATAATTCACCTTCTCCTATGAAATGATTTTATCTCTATTGATTAATTGACCATATTCGTTTCTAAATTGGATTATAATTTGCCCAATTCTTTGTCTGCTAACCTTATATCTTCTTGCAATATCTGATTGTGTTTCACCTAATAGATAATCTTCTATTATATTGATATTCTTCTCTGGTAAATTATGTTTTAATATTTCCAATAAATATTTATTACTATTTCTCACATGCAAATTATCAATAATTTCTTTTTCAATATTTTTATTATCTGTTATTAGATCTTCATAATTTAAAATATCACCTGATTGCTCAACTTTAATATCTTCTAAATACAATTCTTCAGGTATTTTTTGAGTATATCTATTGTATTCATTCCACATCCATCTTTTAGCATATGAAGATAATATTCCTTTAGATGGATCATAGTGTTTTAATGCTTTAATAAGTCCTATAGAACAGATTTGAATAATATCATCTAATTCTATTTTATTATTTAGATTCGCAAATTCTGTTGCTATTTTAATTATTAATCCATAATTCTTTTCAACTATTTTTCTTTTATTATCATTTAATTTATAATAACTATCATCTACTTTGGATGGCAATGATTCTTCTCCTCTCTTAACAGATATAAGTTATATCTAACTCAAAATCGTACTTAGGATGTAATCTATATAATATATGTCCTTTATAGCAATGTCTTGCATAATATAAACAGTTAGCAGTACCACCTTTCGAACCATCGAATCCTGCCACTATATATTTCCCATTATCCACCATATACTCATTTCGTTTTCCCATTTTTTTAATACTGTAATCTCCATATGGAATATCTTCATTTGTTTTATATCCATCAATTCCTTCAACATTAATTACTTCATCAGCTATTTCAAGCATTTTTTTATACCACTTTAAAGTATCAGGATCTTTCCATACAGCATCTTGATTTTTAAAAGGGATAGCTACAATATTTTTTATATATGGATATTTCTTTTTTAATACTTGCACAGTCCAAAACATAACCTGATCCCAACCAATTGCACCGCCTGTAATAAAACGAGTAACCCCTTCTCTGATTATTAACTCTTCAAGAACAGGTATAAGTTTATCTTTTATAGCTATACTCATTGGATGATTTAATGAATAACAATTGCCTAATTTATTTGGACGATGCCCTGTTCCTAATGCAGTTTGACAACGTAATAATTCCTTTTTTTCTTCCTCTTTTTCTATTTGTTCTCTTTGTAATTTATATTCTTCTGAATTTATTTTCTTGAAACTCACCATATTTTCCCCCAATAAAAATCCCATTTTATTACCATACTACTTCATAATTTTCTGTCATATGATCATCAATCTCTATAGGAATACCTTTAAAATATTCTGGCATCTTATCGCTTAATTTTAAGTGTTGATCTTTTATTTCTATATCCCAAGTATATCTTAATTCATATAAAAAACTACTTTTCATTCTTATCTTTTTAGGTAATCTGCATTTTTCTGTTTTTTCATACATTTTAGCAAAATCTTCAAAGGTTAATATTTTAGTTGACCAATTTGAATAAGTCTGCTCCATCTTAATCTCCTATCTAGGGCAATCCCTATTTACTCCACCATTTTTCTCAACTTGAACTTCTTCTGGTAATATTCCATTGCCTATAATTTGAATTCTTCCCTCATCAAAATACATAGTATCCCCTAATTTCCCATCTTGAACTTGCGGGGATATTCCATATTGATCACATCCAAAAAGATAAGTTATTCTACTTACTAAAATACCTGAAAATAATGTAATTTTGTCTTGTGCTTTCTGACCTAATTTAATCATTATATTTCCTCCTTTTAAAAATTCTATTTCATTTTATTTAAATAATTTATAGTTAAGTAGTAACTAACTATCTCTCCTAACATCTTATTTCTTTGTTCTATAGATAAACTATCAAATATGTCAATAATATTGTCTTTAATATCTACACATTCTGGTATTGTTTTCATTATCTTCTCCTTTCAAATACGATAAAAAGTAAATTTCATTGGGGGTCATTACTAACCCCAATATTAAAATTAATTATCCATCCAACCTTCTTCAAAATAGAAAATATCTTTTTTAGTAAATGATGTTTCAAATTTTTTATTTAATTCATCTGCTACTATTTGTTTTATTGCTCCAATTTTTTCATTAGGATATTTCTCAATTATGGTATCTGGATTAATTCCTATTACATCATTTTCTGATCCACCTATAGATATTAAATCAGTATTATATAAATCATATGTGTCTATTTCATCATTTACAAAGTCAATCTTATCTTCAATACTCATTTGATTAATTTCTTCTTCTGATAAATCAAACCATGATTTACCTTTATTATCAGAAACATAATCATTAAATAATTTTAAATATATTTCTTCGCCAAATTTAATATCATCTTTACTGACTCCCCAACAAACAAAACTTGATGAACTTGAATTTGTTACAAAATCAAAACGCATCTTCATATTATTTTTACTCTCCTTCTATAATAAAATTAATTCCATCATGCAAATCAAATATTATTTTACTAACACCCTCATCATTGTTATCCACTGATTTAATTATTATATTATATTCATTTTCTAATTTTTCTTTATATTTATCGTATAAATCTTTTACTTCAGGTTCTTCTTTAAATATTTTATCAAGAGTATTATTTTTACCCCAACAATAATTACTAATAAAATATTCATTTAAATCTTCGATTGATTTAATATCCCATTCAACATCATCTTTTAATACTGCTTTTATCATTTGCATATAACCTTTAATAAATGGATATTGCTCAAT
>Ga0172381_10000843_pt1 | contig 38183 bp, 18 predicted proteins | sample Leawel6488metaG_FD_119754 | JGI IMG/M metagenome (GOLD analysis project Ga0172381, IMG submission 119754) | Leachate microbial communities from a municipal landfill in Southern Ontario, Canada - Leachate well 64-88 metaG | ecosystem: Engineered > Solid waste > Landfill > Unclassified | place... | reverse complement strand
GTATACATCACCTAATGTAGGCATACTTAACCATTCTTTTTGAATTTCCACATATAAATCATCTTGACTATGATTTTCAAAAAGACCAAGTGGATCAATTACATCTTTAGGTGCAGATCCAATAGGCATAAGGCCTAAACCACCATTTAATGCAGCACCATTTTTAATTTTTATTCTAGGTAATGTTAATTTACGATAAGGGCACACTACTAGTGTTTTTGATCCTAAATCAATATATGCCTCACTATTTTTTACAGATTCACCACGATATCCATTTGGATTAACTTTACCCCATAAATGTATAGGTTCAATATGAAGTGTATCATGATATCTTGCTAATGTATCACTTGGTGTAGATGTAAACCTAATGTTATAAACATCATCTGGTTTACGACTTAAACCACGCCCAGGTGAATATTGTAATGCAAAGAAAATATAAATATTTGAAGAAACATTTGGAAATGTTGAATGATCCAATGTAATGATTAAATCATCAGATGGATCAGTAGAAGCACCGTTTACACTACCTGTTACCGTAAAATACCCTCCATCAGCAGTATACTTTGTAGTATCACCATCTACATAAATTACAACTGAATCAGATACCTCTGTAGGTAACACAAAACGAACAGAATCAGAATGACCTGTCAAAAAACCAGTTTTAAATGGTGAGATTGGAATACGTAAAGAATCATCACCTGTGCCCCCAGACCAAACACTACCACCACTTGTTGCATGTAATGTAGCAAAACATGTTGATGGATTTAAATCAAATGTAGAACGAGACGAATATTCATCCCCTACTGACGATGGAGGAAACATAATACATAAATTACCAGGTTGAAGTATAGCAGCATCAGAAAATAATATACGATGATTATCAGGTGCATCCAATTGGGTAACACCAATTGCTGGTGATACACTTGTTATTTGATCAACATAGAGCAATTTTACTCCACGAATACCAGCAGCCCCACTACGTTTCCAGGTAGTTTTCAATTCTCCATGCAGTAAATTAGTTAAATTACTGATTAATAATGAATGATAATCAATGTTACCAAGAGAAACAATATGGCGCATATCCAAAATATCGTCACGAGTTATTTCATCAGAAAATAAACCATCTGGACGTATAGGTAATAAATTAATTTGAGTACCAGCACTATGTGTTTGAGATTTTGATCCATAAGTAGATACAGAAAGAGGTGGATCACTCTCTCGTATTAAATTTATAAGATTGTTACCCTGCACACCAGAATAAGTCATTATTTCATCATCAATTCTAATATAATTTGAATAAGTTGGTATACCTGTACTGGTAATATTAGAAAGTGTGAGAGTAGTTGCATTTAAAGATAATTCATTTAATAATGTAGGAATATTAACAAACTCTGTAGCATCATCACGAGTTTGAGCTAAGTTATTCCTATTTACACCACCATTTTGATTCGATGTAGGGTTATAACCAACACTATTTCTACGAAATACAGAACAAATTGGTATCGCATAAGAATACCCATCAACGGCACCAAGAGAATTAGCATAATCTCCATCACCAGCACGCCATAAACCAGCATCTCCAAGTTCGGAATACATATTTGTGTATGTAAAAGTTGTATTACTGGATGCTGTACCACGAGCAAAGACTGTTGAAGGATCAAATCCATTATTCACATTGGTGAGTGAAATACCAGACACTACACGAATACAGTATTGAATTTGAACACGTTCTGATGTCTCAAATCCTATTGCTGGGTCTTTTATATCATCAGATAAATTAGTACCACCAAATTCTATATTACCAAAGTTATATATACTACTTGCAGTAGGTTTTGAAATAGTACCACCAGGTGATAACTGAGCTTTCCACACTTCTAAAAATACAAAATCAATTCTATTATCACCTGCTGATGATGGAGGTGGATCTAGTTCAACACGATTTGAATATTCTGTATCATTTGGAGCAGTGGGAGGATTACCTACACGAGTAGCAGTAACAGGAATTACCCAACCATTTACTGTTGCAATTGGAAAACCACGTTTTTCACCACTGTATTGATAACCAAACTTAAAATAGTTAGACCAAGACTTATTTGTCACATAATCTTCTATACACATTAAAGGGTCACCCATCCAACCACTTGGATAATGAGCTTCAGAAAATTTATGCTGAATCTCCTGAATCATTTGAGTGATAAGACTAAATTCACTGTCAAGAGGTGGTTTACCTTTTTGCCATACCACATTTGAAAATTGATGATCTTTACTATTTAAAGTACGGCTCACACCATTACCAAAATTATCAGACATTTTTATATCCTCTTAGGTATGTAAAATTGAATATCCACCTAACCACACTTTTTGGTCACTGTAACTAAGATTATTTATAAATCTAATCTTCACACTTTGACCAGTATACAAACCATTTAAAGTAGTAAAAGTTGTATCAAAAACCTGTTCCCAATTTGCACCATTATCAAATGAAATTTCACATGTAATTGAATCAGAATCTATCTCTGAATAATACATTTGAGATATACCATCTACTGTTTCAGAAAACGAAAGCTGAAATACTTCCCAAATAACAATCACATCCGTAGTTGATGGAAGAGATGCTAATGTATATGTACTAGATGTCAATACACCATTATTCACCCCATCATTTGGAAGAAGATATGTACAAAAAGGATTAGATACCAAATCTGATGTAGATGGTATTGCAGCACATAAAATAGTAGGATCTGGGGAAACAGGAACCTCTACATTTGAAGCATTCAAAAAATCTTCCATAATTATATTTGAAAAATTAGGGTAAAATGCTAAAATACCTTCTGCCTTTTTAACTAATAAAGCATCCAAATCAGTGTCTGAATTTACGGATACTGATACTGCAGATGGTATCTTTATAATGAAATTACCATTTATTGGAAAATCAACACTTGGAAAGCTACCTTTTACTCTATTTGTAAATCGATCTACTACAAATCGCATTATTCAACCTCACTTGTAGTTTCTGTATTACTCTTATATTTTATTAAACATTTAATGCAGATATTCATTTCACCTTCGAGTATTAACAGATTATTTTTTAAGTCAACTATTTGATTTTGTGTTATTTCATAATTTTTACGTATTTCTTTTAATTGTGTAAACATTTCTTTTTCTATTTCAGAAAAATGGTCTGGTGGAGAATTTAATTTTAGAGTACTATTAATATATGTAGTATGATCCATAGTCTATTACTATCCTTTGGTTATTTAACATCACGGACTATAGTACGAATTTCAGCATAATTCAATCCTAATTTACCACAAAGAACATCAATTATTTTATATGATTCTCCAATAGCTCCTAACATCAAACCTATTAAATTATTAACATGAATATAACCATTTGACATAACACCTATTTTTTCTAAATTATCACGATTATATTGTATGACTTGATTATATTTACCACTGAGTACATAGGCCATATCTTGACATGCTAATGCATCACTTTCATTATCATAATTATCAAAAGAACCTGTAACTAAACAATCACCATTCCCTTTAAGAATAAATTTATTAGAGTTATTATTTTTTATACTGAAAATATTTTCAGTATCAGAAAAATCACTACCATTATTTGAAACTATTTTAAAACTATTAATTGAGACAGCAGAATGAGATTCTGCAGAATTAACTGTATCTGAATCTCCTGTATAACCTTCTATAGTAACACCATCAGTACTTTCATCTAACCCACGTATCTTTAAACCACCTGTTGAATCTAAGAATAAAATATCACCTCCAATATTCACAGGCAGTACACCAGAACAACCATGTGAAATTGAGTCGTGTTTAAATCGAACTAAACTATCAACAGAAATAGTGCCTAAATCTTGCTCTATCTGCATACCTGTACCAGTTAAATACCAACCACCTCTAGTAGAATTATATTTAAATTCGTATTCAACACTGGAAATATTAACCCCAACACCAGCATCATTTATACCTGAATAACCAGATACTAAATGTACTGGGTAACTATCTGCTAAATCACCGTATTGAGAATACATTGACCATTGTGAATTTGTAATATCCCATATAATAGAAGGTACTACTTCTGAACTAAAAGACTCATATCCCACCTCAATACCATGAAATTCTGAATTAGCATTAACCCCACGACCAGAATGTAAACGCCACAAACCAGAATTTGTATTGTATTGGATATATGCAGGATTATCATTATCTACATCACCATTTGAAGGGAAATCAAATAACATATTTGATACAGCATTTTGTTTATCTAATCCAAGATATGTATCTAAAGTATATGCAGCATATACTGCCCATAATTTGAAAATTGGCCCTTCATAACTATTTGGATTTAATTGACTACCAGGTTGTGGAGAAACAGTTAATGTAACTACACCATTTCTGTAATCTACAATTATATCTTGCTCACTTAATAGCTTGGAATCATCAAGTACATTACTACTAGGTATGATAGGATTAGTTAGGTCAGGACCACTACCATCTGACAATGCAGGATAGAGTACCATCCCATAACCCCATTCATTTGCATCTAAATTAGCAGATGAAGTCTTATCTGAAACTCGATAAAATACACCATCAGCACGTTTATTTTTATGTGCAGGTAAAAGGGGATAAATACGATATTGATTAATAGTTTTGTAATCACTCTGTAACTCAGAATATAAATCTGGAACAAATGTGTTCCAACTTTCATCAAGATACACAGGGTCAACTGTTAGAAATACTTGTTCTTTACCAGGTACACCTGAACTAGGGACTGTGAATAATTGCACAGGTTCAAGTTTTAAAATAATAGAGTTTATATTCCCTGTATTACCAAAACTATTCGCTCCTGGTATGGTTAAACTAGAACCAGATACAGTTGAAATTTTACGGATACCAGCATTACCAACATCAGCATTCAAACTGCATGTAAGGAGCATATCCCCTGGTTCAACACCATCTGATTCAAAATCAAATGAGCTATGAGTAAGTGTGATAAGATCACCTTGTACTGCAGCAGTAGACATATAATCACTGTATGATTTTTCGGTGATTCCATAATACGTACCAATCCTGCCACGATATGAATCTCCAACTTGATTTTTTATTTTTGCACATGTAAACAAATTTGCATCAGCTTTAGAAGCTGATGGGTGTCGGAATCCGTGATAGATTGGTAAGTCTACCACGCCATTATTTATATCTCTATCAAATGGAGCAACAGAACTTTGAGGTATATCTAATAATTCCTTATTAATCCCTATTGAAGAAGTGTGTAATTTACCATTTAATTGCTTCACACTTTTCAATATAAGTTCTTCAAAATATGTCATGATGAAACCCTATCTTATATATAAGAACATAAATTCTTTACTAAAAAACCACTATCAGTAACAGCAATGAATGTTCGTCTATTAGGATCATAATCTAATGCAACAATATTTGGAACTGTACTTATGTTAGGGTATACACAATCTGCTCTTTTCCATATATTTTGATATATGGATATTCCAATAACCCCATTATTACCAACAATAACAAAAGTATTATTACCATCTGTTTTAATATCTATTAAATCATCACCGCTACCACCTAAGTCAAAATTTGCCCAAGGAAAAACATTTTCAATTGCTGTCCATATATCCCCATCTGGAGATGTGAGAATAGTATTATTGGAGCATACAGCAATCCAACGACCTTGTGACCATACTACAGATAATATCTGTTTAGAAGGTACTGAAGATGCTGCATACCAAGTTATACTATCGGATGAATACCATATCTCTTCATACCCTACTGCTACCCAAAGATCTTGCCAAGAACTATTTTTCCCAAATGCAACCGAATTAAACGATATACTAGCACTAGTCAATCTTGATGTCCAACTCGTAGCATCTTGGGAGGTATAGATAACATTTTGAGAAAATACACCTGTTGCACATACTAAAACCCAAATTGAATTAACTCCTGATAGACCATTATGTGCGAGGCCTTGTTGATTATAGATTGAAGATGAATCTGTAAAATTAACACCATCGTCTGTAACACTAATAGGAAAATCATTACCACCATCAGTGGCCGTTATAACATATTTACCATCACCATATACTACTTTATGAGTAACATCATCCAAAGTTTTATTTATATTAATAGAAAAGTAGTTACCATCAAAAGATTCCCAAATATCTGCACCGCCAACTACCAAACAAATAGGTCCATTTTCTCGTGTAGAAGTATCATCTGCATATGCTATACTAGTTAGGTTAGTTGGAAATCCTGTAAAACTAAGTGATGACCAATTCATCACAGAAAGCATACTGAGGTTTGAGTATTTATCTGATATTAAATCATTAGAACGTATATTTCCCCAAGCAGAAATACGTCCATTACTTACAATACCATCTGAAACGTTTATAGATTTTGCTTCTAAATTAGTTGACACTTCTAATCTAGAAGTATAAATATTTTTAGATAATAACGAAGATGTATGTGCATTACCAAGTTTCATGGTATCTATTTTATAAGTATAAATATTATCTCCAGAAATAGAATATACATATTGATTATTTTTATATAAAAATGTACTTGAAATATCATAAAATGTTTCTAATACAGGAAATGCTCTATTTGAAATATTAAATATGTAAATATGTGTATTGTATAAATATAAATAATCACCTTCAATAAACAATTTTGTTGATGAACCAAAATTACATCCTAAACTGCTCAGAGATAAAGTCTGTAAAAGAACAGGTGAAGTTAAAATTGTAATATCATAAATTCTAATGGAATTTGAAATAATTAGATATACATAATTATCAACAATATCTAAACCATAACAATATAAACCAATATCAGATGGAGTATATATAGAATACACATTAAATACATCTGATATATTATAAATATGAATACCCCTTGGAGAAGTCCAAGTAGACGCTACTAACAAGTCATTTTTTATTTTAAAATCATATACTTCAGAACCTATTATGGTATTAATAACATACCAACCAGTGTTTTCTATACTTAATATTACAATACCTGTAGTACTGGATACAAATAAAACACCATCAATAATCTCTAATTTACCCCTACCACCAGTAATATAATATGTACTCATATTATAAATATTTGTATGAACTCTCATATTTAACAATTCTATTGTATCATCTTTCAATACTATAGCATATTTACCATTAGTGTACACATCAACATAAGTATAACTACCTACATTATACGAACCTAGAAGTGTTAAAGATGATGGATTTTTAATATCATATACTCTAAAATAACCATCAGATACAGTTACACCAATATCTCCAAAACTATGAAAGCATGTCTTCTGAGAAATAGTAGATAATGTACTGAGTTCTTCGATTTCATGTGTACCTGATATTTGTAATTTTTTAGTTGTAATTGATTCAGAATTAATTATATTTTTAGGGAAATTTAAAGGATGTAAAATTGTTAGATTTGTACCATCACCATTTGGAAATACATATAAATTCCCATCCACACATAGGATATTTTTGTATTGTTCACCAGAAAACCCTGGGAAATCATAAAAGTGCTCGTCAGAAATATCAATACATACTAAAGTATCTGTGTCATGTGGAATACACCAAATATGTTCTCCATCAAAAGCAGAATCTCTGAAAAAATTTGTACCAGTGTAAATATGTGGTATTTCCTTCATCAAATTTGTTGATACATCAATTTTCAAAAAATAAGTTGATTGATCAGGGATACACCAAATATGTTCCCCATCAAACACAGCACTAGAAAACAACCATGATCCTGAAATTGGATTAGGTATATATTCTACTGAATGTGTTGATTTTGAAATTTTACAGAAGTTATCAGAAGTATATGGTATTAACCATATACTCTCACCATCAAATAAAATATAATTATAACCACCAACTATAGATATATTTTCATATTCATTTGTTAGTATATTTATAATATATATACCATCAGATCCACAATCCAACCAAATATTTTCCCCATCAAATATTGATCTAAATGCTGTTGAATTATATGGTGTAGTATAACTTGTATACTCATAAGTTTTTGTATTAAACTTATAACAATAATATGGAGTTGAATATATCCAAATAAATAAACCATCAAATACACATGTATCACATGATGAAAATGTATATATATCTACAGGTAAAGGAAAACTATCTATTTTTTTAGAAATTTGATTTATTTTCAATAATGTTAAATTATCTACCCCATTCATAATATATGGGAATAGCCATATATTATCCCCATCAAAAAAACCACCATTAAAAGGAGCTGTAGAAGTACCTATATACTGAGATAATGTTAACTGTTCTCTATTAACACCATAATACCAATTATAAATATTAGCAATACCAGGTCCTATAGTTCCATTTCCCTCTGAATTTGTCCAAGCATCTTCAGTATATAAAGAATTATGTGTGTTAGAAATTATTTTTGAAAACATTGAACTAGAAGTGCCTTTTACAGCAACATATTTACCAGCATATGAATTTTTAACTGCTTTAAATATGTTTACACTAGAAACGACATTTGAAAAATTATGTGATGTACCAGCTATTGCATCTGCATAGGTATCTGAAAGTTTAAATTGAGTATCAGAAATAATAGAACCATTTGTAATGTAGAAACTAAAAAATGCATTGATCATTAATCCTATAATAGCACTATCAAACTCTACCATATCGCCTGGTTTAAATCCATGTGGTATCGTAGATACAAAATATCCTAATGTAACACCAGTTACAGGAATATAAGACCCAGCTAGATCTAAATTAATATCCTCATCAATACCAATCGTTAAATCCAATACATGGTTTGATGCTGATAATGTATATGTATAATTATATTCTTCTGAAATTATAATTTTTGAATATTTACGTGCAGATCCATCTGTAGATATATTTGAGTTATTTGAAAATATACCATTATGATTCTTTTGTTGGTTTGATACAGAACCTTTTTTTTGAGAACCAGTTATACGAGTAATATTTGAAGATAATCTTAATTCATCTTTATTATATTGAAGACCAGATTCACCATCCACAAATGAAAATCCAATTTTACCATTATTTACATCTTTAACAGCTGATTCTAAATTAACCGCACCAACATCAACAGTATCAGAACCATGTGATACAACTTTCCAAGACTCTGTAATTTCATCAAAATAAAATGCTGGAATTGCTTCATCTGAGCTGAATTCTGTGATACCAAATCCATGTTTTGGTTTCTCACTTGGAACTGTACTCTGATAACCTTTACCAGAAAGTATAGACCATAATTGTTTATCTGAATCATATTTAATATACGATTCTACATTAGTACGCCCATCACCAGATGTTACTTGTGGTAAACTTTGAAGTTTACTTACACTATTTACAATACCATTGCTAATAACGGCAAATGCCGCCCATAATTTTAATGGTCCTGAAACTGAATTAGGGTTAAGCATCCCCCCAGCAACTGAGGGGACACTTAACCTTATTTCACCTTGTATATAATCAACAATAAGTGCTTGCTCACTTATTGGTAAAGATGTGTCAATTATAACTTGTCTATCAAATATAGGTTTTGTTATGTCAGGATTACCAGTACCATCATCGGGATAAAGTACTAATTGAAAATCCCAATCTTCATTCATATTCTCAAGAGTAGTCTTAAAAATAGCATCAATACGTATATTTGATCTATTTGGAAATAATGGTCGTAATCTATATTGATCTAACTCACTAAGATTAGATCTGTAATAATCAGGGTTAGTTTCAACAGGACTATTTGGGTCATAAAATATAAATGTTTGTTCTTTACCTAATTCAGTATCTGGTCCAGATATAGATAGTAATGATTGAGGTATTAATTTTAAAATAGATGCATTTACATCACCAGTTAATGTAAAAGACCCATCTGCAAACTGTAAAACACTCCCTAGTACAGATTCAATAACATGAAAAGTATTTGTATCTAAAATAAATAAAATATCACCTGCAACCACACCTGTAGTTTGAAGGTTTTCACTGTCATGTATAAATCTACATGGAGCAAGATATAATGCACCCTTATTTGCAGTATCCTTATCAGAATATGCTATTTCAGTAATTCCAAATACAGTACCAATACGACCATATTTAGGTGTGGATGTATTTGAATTGAAATTAAATAAATTTGTAGATAGATCAGTTGCTGATGGTTTCCTAAATCCAAGTGGGTACCAAAAATCTATTAAACCTGTACTCCCCACATTATCAAGTCCAGTAACAAAAGAATTATCACCTCTAACCTTTTGTGAGTTCATATCTTTTGAAGTTATATGGACTTTATTCAACATATTGTTTATAGCAAAATGTAGTAAATCATTTAAATGTGAATTATACTCTGTCATTTTTTAAACCTGTAATATTAATATGCAATCCATTCAATTTCTTCAAACGATAAAAATTCACCTGTACCATTTTTTACCAAACCAACTCTTATTGCTAATGGATATTCATCACCACCGTTATTTTGAGTATAAAAATCTGTAGCATATGTAAATATTATTTGATTTGAAGAAATAACCTCTTGAGTGATTAAACAACCATAATAATCATTCTCTTTATTCAAATCGGGATCACCATTATAACGACCTAAATCTAACCAACCACTTATACCTGGTACTTTAATTAATACTACAGCACCGCCAGAATGATCAATAGCTAAATCACCTGTAAATACATCTGCAGCAATAGCTGCCCATAAATCAGAACCTACTGGCATTGTTATTTTTAATTTACCCATATTTACAGGGGCTTCAGTATCAAACGCACGTTGAAAATAACGTATTGTATCAGCAGCATCTGTAGAATAAGGATTTGATGCTAGGTCATCATTACCTGATGGATAAGCAGTAGTAGATAAATCTAAGTATGGATATTGTAATCTACCCCCATATACAGCAGCATGTTTATCACCGTTAGCACCCACTAAAGTAAGAGAGTCACCACGTTTACCAGCTATATGTGCAAGCACATCTGAATCTGATGTGGGACTAGGAAAATCTGGTATAACATTGATGATATTACCACTTACTATTTGTGAAATATAATAATCACCATCATTATTTGATGAACCTGCAATATGTAAAATACGACCTAAATCAGCTTCCTCTGTAAACCAAGAAGCACCTCCAACTGTAAATATATTAGGGGCACTTAATGTGTTTGAACCAGGAACATCTCCAGGTAAATTTAATACGCTGAGTCCACCAAGTGCATGACTTTTTGGTGTTACTGAACATCTCAAAAAATCAAAATTATAAATATCAGGCCACACATCAGCAGAATCCATTGAGTAATGCATGATAGAAGATGTAAAATCTTCTATCTGACTTTTACCAATTAGAGAATCATCATATGTATTAACTAAAATCGTTCTACCAGTAGCACCAACACCAACAACTGTTTCACCACCAACAGGTTTATATAAATGTAAATTTATCTCTGCATCAACATTCTGAGCATCATCACCAGAGATAAAAACACCGTTCACTATACCAGCATCACTTGATGAAGGTGCATTACCTTTTTCTCTATTATAACCATCTGGACTGTTTTCCAAATCAAAATTATCTAATTCATAATATGGTATAGGTAAATCAATAGCTCCAAACTCATCAAGACCAACTACTATTGGCTCTACTATACTTGGAATAGTAACATCTGAATCTACTGATGATTTAGTACCATAAGTATAATTAAATACATCTGGCTCTGATATACCAAATTTAAAAGCATTACCGCTATTATATGAACTAACACCAACTGTTTTCTTAATTATAGGACTTACCCATGCAATTGATACAGCACCATTTGATCCTAACCAATCTGGTATCACCTTTACTGTTGCAGCATCAATATACTGTAAAATCTGATAATCACCATCATTACCATTACCAGAAACGGTAATGAGTTTACCCACATCACCAGAAGTAAATCCACTAGCTGTCAATGTGTTTGTACCACCTGCTGCACCAGCAGCAGCACCTGTTGCTGTTTCAGTTCCAAGAGGATATATTGGTTCCACTGTATACGTACCTGTACCAACAGGTGCTGCATTCACAACATCACTGTAGATATCATATTTATTTGATTCACCATAAATATTTGATTGTGAATAATTAGCAGTTAAAACATTTGTGAATGTTTTAAAATGTACTAATCTTAGACTACCAAAATCTACAGTTAATGATATATTATAACTACCTAAAAGACTTGTTAAATCAAATGTATTTGTAGAAAATGTTGCTAATTGATATGCTAAATAATTGTATTCAAATGGAGTATAAGGTGCAGATGAATACTCTTTCAACATTGGTAATCGATTTGTTAATGTAAATAAATCGACACCAGTACCAGCAGGTGTGTAATCTAACTGTTTATACCCTACTGCTGGATTTCTACGACGAGTCTCATCAAAATGAGCTGATAAATTCAACATTGCAACTATTTCTTCATCACTATTATTAAATTCTCCAGTTGGAGAATAAAGTAAACACAATACACCACGATCTGCTGGATATAATATACCAGATACAGAAAAAGTTGTGATGGTAGAAGGAATTAAACTAGATGATTCTGCCATCCAATTCTCAGGAGAACTACCTTGATTAGTTGATCCTAAGTCTAACCATGAATGATGACCATGATCGGCAGTATTGCATGTAAATGCTCCAGATACAGAAGCATCCATGGCTCCCCAACTTGGAACACCAGAATTAGGTATTCCAGATACATTTGATCCCAATACATTTGGAGTAATAGGAAGTAAATCAGATATTTCAGTTAAAGATCCTTCTACCTGTGTAGAATCATATTTTTCATAAGTATCTAGTATTGAAATTGAATTTGCTGAATGAGCATCACTAGGATCATTTATATGACCATCTAATGCTGCTTGGAAATCAATTATATTAGCAAAATCAAGTGAAGACACAGATACACTATCTTGTGATGATTTACCAGAACCAACTTTTAATAATCCAGGATTAATTTTTGATGGCATTGTAATTAATTCCTTCTATTTAATAATAAATTACCTTTTAACTTATAAACTGCAGCACAAGTAGTATCATCAGATGGTGTGTCAACAAATCTGATGTTATTTTCTTGATCAAAATCAGCCCAACGAGTCATTATGATCATGACTAATGCATGTTTAGGTAAAAATCCATAATCATCTAATAATTCTGCAAGAACAGGTACAAATACTTTATGTCGTTGTGGAAAAGATAAATTTTTACCAAATGCTGCTGGTCGATATTCAGTAATAGGCACGTTTGGATAAAATGATCTACCTTCAATATCAACATGCGTTGATATTGTTCGCTGTAATGTAGCTTCGCTAATTGGTATAAATGGTATGTTTTGATCTACACGTAAAAAACCAGATGCTGCATCAAAGTCATCTGTAAATGCATCTAACGGTGAATCTAACTCATGTTCACCATTAAATGTATGGGTACCTTTATGAACTGGTATATGAATATGTGGTACTTCAAATGGATAAGGTGTCCCATTAGTACCAGTACCTGCTGTCAATGAATAAATATAGGAACTAGTATGTAATGCTCTATAAGATAAATTTGAAGCATTAACCAGCTCAACATCACCCAAACATTGAAATGCCTTTGAAGCATAATATATAGCATGATAGTATCCAGTAATATTTTTCCATGGTCGTATAGCTGTGTATACAACTCTAACTAGCACATTTGGAGCTGAAAGAGGATCACCAGAAATTATAGTTAATTCTCTATCAGGATTATTCGCTACAGCTTCATCAACAGTTTTAACCACAGGACTACCAAGAGGGTCTTCGGTAACTGATACGATAGTTGAAAATCTTTCGGGTAATATAATAGTAACATCATCTAAGGAATATACATCTATTGTTTTTGATGTGGTTACATACATATCTTGAATTTCACGATTATTATAAACAAATTCAGGTAATACAAAATCAGAAAAATCAGTTATTGCAGCAATTCTTAATGCAGAATCATTCTCTGTAAAAGAATCAGAATCAAAATCATTATTTGGTGTGAATGTAAGTCCACAACCAGATGGATAGCTCACTTCAAGTTCAAGCCATAAATCCCAACTTTCACCTAACCATTCTCCTGTATCAGATAACCATAATTGTACTTGATCTGTACCTAAATCACGAATTAATTGAAATTGTGCCTCTACCTTACCTGTTGTAACACCATCTCCGTCAAAATAAGCAGAACGAACACCAGTAATTACTGTACCAGCAGGTGATGCAGAAGCTACATCTAAGGTTGTATATGGATATGGATTAAAACTACTTAAATCCATAATAAGTTTTGCACCTGCTACCCATGTAGCAGTAGGAGTACCATCATTTGTTGGTGTAGCAATAACTATGGGGTGTTCAATAATAGCTCTATCAGAAAATCTTTTTCGAACACCATCATGCTCCCCAATTTTTGAACCCCCTAAACCGCCTGAACTAATCCCAATTTCATCACAATGAAGAACATTGCACCCCTTTGAACCATTTGTATATCCAGGAATTGCTGAAGTATTTTGATAATGCTGACTTAAAGTATTATCCAATAATGCATTAAAATTTCTTTCTAAAATCTCACTATAATCCCACCCAGATAATGATACCCCATGTCTCATGTCCAAAATATCACCAAGTGATATAACATCTGAAAATAAACCATCAGGACGATCTGATGGTCCTGGGTATACAACACCACCATTATGATTTGATGTCTGTGAGAATGCAGTTGTATTACGCCTAAATACTGCACAAATAGGGATAGCATAAGTATACCCATCTATAGTATCTAAACCAGATGTATCTGGATCACCGTTACCAGATCTCCATAAACCAGGATCACCGTTTATAGACTCCATATTAGAAAAATTATAGGTTGAATCAGAACCAGCAGCTCCCCAACCATAAATATTTTTATCTCCTAAACCATTAGGATAAGTATCTAAATCAACACCATCAAATACTCTAAAACGATATTGTATTTGAACTCTTTTTGTAGTTTCTATATTTGCAGTAGGATCTAAAATATCATCAACATAATTAAGAGAATCATTAGTTATACCAGTATTACCATATCTAAAAATACGTCCACCAGATGATTTATTTTCTACATCAGGGGATGCATTTAATAATGCACGCCACACTTCCATAAAAACTAAATCAGTACGAAGACCAGATGATGGCGGTGCTGATAATGTAATTAAATTTTCACCAACAACATCTGAATCAGTAAACTCAGCTACTATTTTAAATCCATTTACTAATGCTGTAGGTTTATTTTTAAAATAAAATGTATTTGCAGCACCAGTAATTTCGAAATCAACAGAATCCTTTAAAAAATCACCATAAATAAAACCACTTGGAATAGAAGATTTTATGGTATCAAATAAACCAGTTTCTAACGAAACATCTTGTTTTAAATTTAACTCGCTATCAAGAACTGGTTTCGAACTTTGAAATACTACAGTTTCATAGGATCTATTTTCAGGATCAAGATAACGTGTTACTGTACCAGAAAATTTCTTATTCATCGGGTCACCCTTAGAATGCTAAATTAAAATGTAAGACGCCATACCCATGTTAATGAAGCAGTTGCTGGCTTATTTATAACTGGAAAAGTCAAATAATTAATCATAGTTTCATATGCTGTTAAATCAACAGTAGCATCGTATGTACCAGCAGGAACAGGATTTTTAATAGCTAAATTTGTAGAGATATTCCCACCCAATAAACCCATTTCTACCAGTGGCCCAACTGCTTCAGATTCTGTAAATGTTGTTATAAAATCAACAATATTTGTTGGATATGCCACTTGACTACCACCATCATCAATAAATTGAGTAGTAGCAAATGTTTTACGCTCTATTTCATTATAGAGAGCACGTTGCGAATCAGTAGCAGCAGGAGGACTCATAACATTCCAACCTGTATCCCCGCTACCTACGGCAAGCACATAAGCACCAAAAGGTGCTTCTTGATTATCTTTTATCAGTCGAGCTAATAGTATTGACATATCTTTTACAATAAGATTGTGTTTTTCCAAAACAGGAATGTGTTCTGAACTTGATTTTAATTTCTCAAGAGAGGGTGAATCAATAACAGGTCCTATAAAACCATAAAAAGTCCCTTTTGGACCAGTATATTTGTCTTTACTAGATAAAGAAGCAGTCATTTTGTCTTTAACTCCATAATATTTTTCTTTAGAAAGCATTCTATTCTCCTATTTATAAAAAAATTAATCAATTAACGATTATTAAAAATTATCTATTGCATAGGAATTAATTTATTCAAATTCCCATGAGCACTCATATCTATTTCTACTCTCCATCTCTGTATTTTCCAATCTAAATCTCCAGCATCATAAAAATCATATTTAATTAAAGTAGTATTCCCTAATATTAAATCCATTGCCAAATCTGCAAGCATATCTTGATCTGACATATCTTCAGATATATCATAATTCTCTCTATATTCGTTGATATTTACAATTGATTCAAGCTCTTTAACTAGATACTTCACTTCAGGTGTATTTGCACATAAAGGTTCTCTGGTCAAATCAGATGCAATATCCAATGAATCTTTATCTATAGCATAAACATATGTGCCATCACCAGTTGATGCCCCACCCTCTTTATGCGTGAAAAATAAAACTGACCCAAAAAGTCCAGCTCCATTTTTAAAATTTTTCTTTAAATCTGGATCTGGACCTGCATGATATAAAGCATCTATATTATAACGAATAATATCATATTCATCATATTCCCCATCCAAATAATCATTTGAATCTGATTCTCTGAATTTTTTACCAGTGATTTTCTCTGCATCTTCTAGCCATTTTTTTCTACGTGATATTTCAGCATCATCTAAATTAGATTCACTTTCAATATATTTAGAAATTCTTCTTAAATAGTCGCTTACCATGATACACCTAAAATTTAAGGAAGTACATCTACAATTGATCCTAAAGTGAAATCATTTAAAATAAATCCTGTAATCACATTGTTTTCCATAATTGAATTAGGGTCATTCAAAATGTTACCACCCCATGTATATGTCAAATATGCTTCTAATGCTTCATCTTCTTGTGTAGAATATACTTCTTCGTTTGAAATATCAATTAGTAATTCAGGGTGATTCTCGTTAAACTTTGATCCTGCATAAATAAGATTCGATGAATTTAATAATGACTTTGCAGGTACAGTTTGAGATGTGTACTCATAATCACTCACTGCATTTAAAAAGAAACATGTTCCAACTGTATTTAATTGTGAATTTATAACTTCATCATGTTGTTCAGAAAATTCTAATCCAGAAAATACATCTTCTGCTGGATAAATTAAATCAGTATCATTACCATTTTTCTTACATACTATATCAACAGTATTATATAAACCTCTCTCTGAGACTTCAATATTAACTACGTTAATACCATCACCAACTAAAAAATGAGAATCATTTAATATCAATGATGGGTCATTGAATGTACTTATTGGAGTTTCAACTTTTGTTAGTATGGCTTCTTCAGTAATTGGAACTATTGGAGTAGTATTATTCAAAATAGTGTATGCATCATTTGCCAATTTACCATCGTAATATTGAGAAATAGGTATGCCTGTTGATGAAGTCTCAAAATTAGTATGTGTATGTCCATTTGTAAATAAATGATCAGGACTTGCCATAACATTTTGATGATTTAATATTTGATGATGTGGTGCTATAAGTGTATTACCATACGCACCAGAAATAGTATATCTAATATGACCCCATTCACTTTTAACAATTGATCTACTATCAAATGACCCAAAATATACTCCTGGACCACTTCCTGGTATATTAAAAAATGAATTTTCAAATGTAGGTAAATCTTTGTAATCTATAATTATCTTAGGGATATTATCTACGAATAAAGTCACATCACCAATTGGGTCACAAATAATACGGTAATCATGATAACTGGTTAAATCAGAGATAGGGGATACATTATACGAACTTATTAATGATTCATCACCACCTAAATAAATACCTACATATCCTGATGTATCATCTCGTAATGGTATAGCATAGATATAATCCCAATCAACATCTGAATTTGTTCCATTCCGTTCAAACTGAAAAGATCCAAATGATAGAGAATATTCAGGCTGTGCTCTTACTGAAATGTCAGTAAATGGAAATGTAGTAGATAAAATATCATCAATAAAAAATAGAACAAGATTAGATGTAATATTAAATATAACCTTATATGAATGAAATATATTATCACTCCAATCAAAATTAATAGAAGCAAGAACATTTCCATCATCTAAAAAAACTATTTTTTTATCACCATCATCATTAGTATGTTCAATATAAATTTCAAAATTATCACCTTGAACTATGACAGAAGATCCTACAAAATCAGGTGTGAAATCATTTATTTTATTTGAATATTCAATAATAAAACTGGAACTTAATATTTGCTCATATATATCAACCCAAGTATATTTCATATTCAATGAGGAAGAATAATCTTTAATATTTAATACATTATCAACTATAGATACAATCCCTTCACCTGTGACTATCCATGGATTATCAGGATCTGAATCTGGTAATGTTTGGCCATTATATGATAAACTTGGAATTGAACTATCACTCAAAAAACAAATTGAAATATTTTTTTCGTTATTATGTGAAAAAATACCTAATGCCTTTGAATTAATACTATGTGTCCATATCGGAGATCTAACATTCCAGTCTATTACAATTTTAGCATCTGAAGAAAGAAAAGGTTCATCACGATTGTATCCAAAAACTTCCCCACTAATTAAACCATTTTCATCTATACCAGCATGCATAGATGCAGAATACTTTGTGATATGGAGATAATCATCTCCAATTATTTTTTCTCTACCAAATCTACCCAATGTAAACCATGGCTGTGATGATACTTCTGGTAATTGGTTACATTCATATAATATATTAGTTACATGAGATGATTCACTTATTGAAGTTGGTGTAATGAGATATCGAATATAATCCCATTCTGAAACATTAACACATTCTCTATTCATAGAACCAATAAAAACACCACTTTGAAAATTAAGTGCTATTTCTAATTCATTTTGTTTTGCTAATTCATTTGTAAGTACAGATATCACTTCAACAGAATCACTATTCACAAAAACTTTTAATGAATCTACAGTTTTCGTTATTCTATATATATTGTAATCAGACCAATTTAATGGATATGATTCGTAAGAATCAAATATAGTTTCATCACCATTATCTTTTAAAATCCCAATATATTTAATACCATTATATTCAATAAATGATAAAATAGATGTATGGTTACCATCCAAAATACCTGCAGCAACACCTGTAAAACATCCATTCAATGTATAAGAAATAATTCGATTTCTAAAAGATAATGATGCATTATATAAATAAGATAAATTTTCAGGCCTGTAATAATAAAAACCTTTAGCATCTGGAAATATACCACTAGATGAATCAACAAGTGTAAGAATACCATTAAGTATACTTGCAGTACCATCACCTTCTTGTACCCATGGATATAGAGTATGATCTTCTGGTAAAATATTACAATCATAACTAACAAGTATTTCTGATAGTATACGATTAAATGCTGGGTATGATACTCGATGATGTGGACTATTTAACAGTAATAAATTAGGGTCATTTAATGCTATTGAATATGCACGTTCATACGCTCTATAAAAATATCCATATGATGTTGGATTTGTTGGCTGTACACCACCATTAAATCCATTTTTATCAGAATAACTTGGATCTATAAGAACATTAGTGCATTGATATTTTTGGTATTGATACGAGGATTTACCATCTGCATTTAATACAAATTCTTTAGAATTTAAACGTCTTATCTCTACTGTAGGTCTTGATAAATGTGTATAGTTAACTCTAATATCATCCCCAGTCAATGGTGAACTTTCAAGGACAATAATACCTAATAAACCAAATACAGCAACAACAGTTACAGGTGTTCCATTAATATAAACAATAACATCTGAAGGATCATCTGCAATTGCACCTGTACCATCACCTCGTACAATAGGGCCATATTGTGTCCTTAAATACCTATTGATATAAGTACCAGGATTACCATATAGAAAACCTTCAGTACCAAAAGGTATAATTGGATTACCTATTGAATCATATACTGTCATTGTGGATATCCCATAAAATTTTAAAATTGATAAGATACATTTTCACCTACAATACTTGATTCTTTTTTAGACCCTAACCTATCCACAGAATATAACCCATTCCAATTTGTTCTTATATCATCGTAAGTATAATTCTGTAATTTAAAAGATGACTCATCTGTTATATTTGTTAATGATTCATAATCATCCGAAAAAATATAACGTAATTTAAAAAGCGTATGAGCAGGTCTAATAATATCTAATATTAAACTAATATTATTATCTAAATCAATAAAATTTTCTGGAATTGAATTACCATCAATTTGAAATTGTATCTCAAATGAAAATTGATCCGATATATCATAACCTTCCGAACCATTTTCTATTTCTAAATAATCTTCAGTGATTATAACTTCTCGATCAGAAAATAATTCAATACCATGTTTTATTGAAACTGGTATTGATCCTTGAAAATAAATAGTAATAATAGCTAAAAGAAAATTTTTAAATTCTATATCATTAAATGTAGTAGATGGTAACTCACCATTAGCAAATATCAAGTATCCAATTACCTGATAAAGAAATTCAGAACGTGTATTAATAAATATTTGATCTTGGCTAATATCATCTAAAATAACTTTTATTTTAGCTAATTCTTTAGAAAAAGCCTGCATTTCAATAGCATAATTAGTTGATGGTATAGAAGATAAATAATATGATGGTAGATATGACATCATATTACGAACTATAATATCAGACTCTGCTTTAACTCTTCTATTATAATCTTTACCATTAAAAACTAATGGGTATGGAGTCTGAGTCATGTTATCCCTCACTATAAATGATATTAAAATCACCTAAAGTTAATGCTTCCAATTTATTTGCATTTAAATCTCGCGCTCCTGTGTCTCCATATACTATGTATGAACATGTCCAAGTATGATCATCAGGCATCACCATATTAGGATCAAATTCAAGACTTAATACAATTCTATTTGATGTCCTATTTAATCTCTCTTGAGCTATATCCACATCTTCAATAAACCCATCAGCTATAAGAGTAGCATCATCAGAATACCCAACAATAATAGCACCATTTTTTCCAATGATATACGCTCTATCATATTCATCACATATAGTTTCAAGATTAGTTACTAAAGTAATAATCTGACCATCTTTAAAAACACCTCGATGCTGATTTTCGTAACCACCACCATCAATAGTATTTGATGATAATGCAGTAATAAGTATGTATGCTTTATTACTGCCAGAATGTAGTGATGGTAACTCAATATAATCACTCAATAATTCATCTCTAATCATTTGAGAACTATCAGACCATATCATTGTAGAAAATGGTAATATTACATAATCCACGCCAGGTGTTTCTTCATAAATTTTAACTATATCAGATTGATGAATACCGCCTCCTATCTTCCGTGAAGAAACTTCATTTGAAACACCAGTACGTATTTTACTATCAGCTAATGCTCTATCCGAACCTGAATTTAATACTACTGTGTTTTCTATAGTTATGGAATTCTCAATAGCCTGTTTAACTAATACATCAGCAGTAATATGTTTTTTTGAATCAATTTTTTCTTGCACAATACGTATAAGGTCATTCACAACATACCGTACAGTAAAATTTTCATCGTGTTCATAATCAATAGATACTTGTTGTCCATTAAAAATAGAACCACCTTGGACACGCACAATACTAGCTGCTGTATTTGTTGTACCAGGAATAATAAGATAATCAGGATTTGATGATTCAGGTCCAGAATATTCAATTGTTCTAGTAGAATTAAATACTCTAATAGATGTCAGATCTACACCTATAGATCTTAGTAATTCTGAACGAGTACCTACTAAAATATGGATTTCATCGTTAACAATGATTGATGCACCAGAAGGTATACCATTATATGGATAAATAGCAATATAGTCATTACTTTTAACTGATTCTCCATATAGTAATGGATCATCTAATTTGAAAAGACTATAACCATGTTCAAAATCTAAGGTACCAGATACTTCACCAATAATACTTATAACTCTACGTAATGGTTGACGAATTGGTATATAATAATTTGAAGACTGATAACGATAGTCTCCAACAATTATATCATCAAAATCAAAACTTGGCTGTGATACTAAACTGCTTAATTGAATGGTACGATAATCAACAATTACTACATCAGTAAGATCAAAATCATAACCTTTTGTAGTATTCCTAAAACCATATCCTTTTATTGGGTCATCTAACATTTCAACAAGTGGATTATTTTCAGTTAAATTAGAATCTAATGATCTAAAAATAAAATTAGTAGAATCAATTATCTCAAATCTTTTATTTTGAACAATATCAAAAGAAAAAGAAAATGTATCAGTAACTTCCTGTTCATTCAATCCTTTAATCCAAATATCTACCTTACCACCAATATGTTTTTTACGTACTTCATCCCAATCTCTCATCATTAATGGATGACCAGCATAAATAACAAGTGATTCTTGAATACCTGATACACTAATAGAAGATGCTAAGTAACCACCTTTAGTTCCAGAATCAACACTAGATAATGCAAGCATAGCTCTCTCAGCTAATAAACTATTAGATTCAATATCATAACCATACTGTGTTGGTTCTAAATTTATAACACTTAAACCAGCAGCACCAGATGTTACTTTATCAATTTGATTAGCTGGTCTATTACCAGCTAATCCAGTATCCAATGCACGTATATTTGCAGTTATTTCCCATCTACGACGAGATGGGACATAATAAGAATCAATATTTGTTATTTGCATAGAGACTTGGGATGTGACTTCATACGATACCGATGGTATACCAAGATCTGTATTAGAAGTTGTGGATACAATAGCACCACGTTCAGCAGTAAGTGTTTTTGTGGGTTTTTTTGTGGTATAGAAAACTTCTTGACCAATTGATTTTTGGGCACCTTTTCTTGGAGTATTATAATTACCAGCTAACTTATCAAATGCATCATCAATGAGATACTGCACATCATCATTATCAACAATAAATAATGCTGATTTCAAAGCTAATTTATATGGGGATGTTGCTACAGGGTCTGAAATACCATCATGGTTAGCATCATCAATCTCCATAAGAGTAAGAAAACTTTGTGATCGATGTATAAAATCTGATATAAATGCTAAACGTTCAAGTTCAGATGCAGGTGGATCAATATGAATATCACGAGTAGATGACCCTGGTATTAAACTCACAGAAGGATTAACTCTCTGAATACTTTTAATCTCATCCAAAATGATATCTTGACGTGATATTGGTACCATATCTTTTATAGTTGAATCAATAATTAAAGGAACACCTACTAATTCAGAACTATATTTACTTTCAAGATATTCTCTATTTCTTGAATCATAACCAATTGCCGTTACAACATAGTATAAAGGTTGATCATCAGTAACATCAATAAATTGTTCATTATTTGTGATACCATCATCTTCTGTACTTAATCTATTATGAGTAAATGAATATGTTGGAAGGGTATTTTTACCCACCACAGAAATAGAAGTAATTTGACTACTTGGTGTATTAACTAAAGGTATAACAGAATCTGAAATAACACGCTGAACAGATCCATCATTATCTTCTTCTGTAAGAAGTATATGTAAATTTCCATCTGAATGGGAATATACTATCTGTTCATTAGAAACTTGTAAATCTTCAAACTCATTAACATATTCAGAAATAATAGATTTATTTAATTTAAAATATCCAGTAGATATACCCCCAGATTCTTTAGAAGCATAAACATTATACCCTACAATATTTTCATTACCATCACCAATAATTGTTAATGTAATTTCATCTCGGTGACGATATATTTGCAATCCTGTAGGCTGTGATATTTGTAATGAAAGTTCTTTATCTGTAACATATGTTATAAGAACAGATGAGATTGGACTTACATTACCATTTACATCAATTGCACGAATATCAATTTGGTTTACACCAGGAATTAATGTAATTCCATTTGGATAGTTTGATTGATTAGGTATTATAAAATTTGGTAAATCTAAAGCAACTAATGTAGAATCAGATACAAAACCACCTCCGCGTATTTGTACTTGTACATCAATTGTATTGGGATCAACATTACCATATATAAAGTGTTCTTTTATATTTGACGAATATACAATATAATTAGAAAAACCAGAATTATCAGGTAATGATATATTTGGAGCATTAAAAGCCATGTAATTACCCTCTTCTTAAATAACCTTGAGTTGATCCATCAATAGATAATTTCAAATAACGATTTAATGATACTTGTTTACCTCTTCTTGATATAACATCAATAGTTATTTCAAGAATAGTCATATCAGATTCAAGTTGATTCATTTTAGATATTTGAAGCACATCAGGGAATTCTCCAGGTGTTACCTCTTGTATCTGTGCTTGTTGTATTTTAATATCCTTTAAATTAGATAATGTGTCTGTTATCTCTGATAATATTTCTGATTTTATTACATTAAGATATTTACTCCCAGATAATGATGCTATTCTTGTACCTATCCATAAATGAAAAGGATTAGAATTTTTTATAGTTATGATAGCTTTATCTAACTCTTGTAATAATAAATTTTCTTCTTTTACTAAAACCTTTTCACCAAGATCATTATATATAAAATCATTTTCTATACGTAACCCATTACATCTACGACAATAATCAGAAGATGTATAATAAGTAAGTTCAATTATACTATCAGAACATTTCAATGGTTTATTAAAATACACCATTCTAGATTCAATACTAATTGGATCATTTACTATATTCCAACTTGGAACAATCTCATTGCTTACATATACTCTGTTATTAGGTAACCCTAATGTAAGATGAGCTGAACCAGATCCCCATACTAACTTAGAATTTTTATTCCTTGATTGTGTTGAAAATCTTAAAATATTATTTTGAATAGTAAGATCAACACCACTCATTTTTTTCTTTAAATCTGACATAATTTGATATAGTGTTACTAAACCAGATTTAATTATATATGTTTGCATAGAACCATCATCAACTGAAACTTCTATTGTATCATTTAAATCACGTACTATCTGTAAAACACCAGTATTTTTAGCCGCTGTAGTTGCTTTAGAATATAAACCATCATTTGGTATTAAATTTGAATCAACCCATACTTCAACAATAGAAGATGCTAATTTACTAATTGTACGTAATTCTTGAAAATTAGTAAGTACTAACTCTTCTAAAATAACTTTATGGGGACACAATATGTCTAATCTAAAATCATAACTCATGTATTATTTCTCTACAGTTGTAATATCATCCTCTATAGAAGCATTTGTATCAAAACTTTCTTGAATTTTTCCTGCTGAATATCCAAAAATATCACTATCATCAATAGTAACACTAGGATGAGATTGTGAATATGCCTCTTCGTCTAAAAAAGTAATCATATCATCTAATGATGATAATACTATTAATTTTTTTGATGAATCCTCTTGTGTGTCTTCCACTAATAATTTAGTTCTCTCTGTTATCCATGCACGAGTTGCCTCTGGAACTGAGCTGATAATAGTTTTTTCTAATGACTCATTACCAGTAATATCTCCAACTATTTGCAACATAAGTATTTCCATAGAACATTGGTCAGACCAATCAACTAATTTTTTTATTTTAAACTCTAAATCCTCACGTTTAAATTTAATTGAATTAATTATCCATTGTTTTAAATTACCAATTAACATCCCAACATATGCATCATTACGAAATGAATTACGAATATTCCTCTTATTAGAGAACTGAGTGCTTAAACCAGATGGAGTACCAGGTGGTAAAAAAACTGGGTCAGTAAATGCTCTGATTGGCAATTCATTTTTAGGGATACCACCTAATAAAGTATATGCAGAAAATATTTTACCAAGGATACTTTTTTTACCAGAAGCACTGATAGTATCTATTAATCCAGTCTCAGTATCAAAAGTAACTGTTAATACTCCTGTTCTTCTTATCTCTCCAGTTAAATAATTAATTCTATTTTCTATATCCCTTTTTTGAAAAAGGGAAAATTCTTTCAATAATTTATATTGACCTGTAGAAAATGTCCCTAAGAAATTAAAAGCCATTTGTTAACCTGCAATTAAATCAAAAAATGTACTTAAAGGTGCACCAAAAACTAAGCATATACCAGCAGTAAAATTATTAGGACTTGGCTCTGGACCACCTGTAGCTGAATTTAATGCAGATACTATACCAGAAATACCATCTCCTTGTGGTTCAATATAAAGCATATACATACCTGGAAATGAAAATGATTTAAATAAATCAATAATAGATTCAATATATGTGATAAGTTCATTTAATGCATCTATTTTATTCTCTAACATTCCAATAAATGTAATAATATCACCGACTACACCAGCATATGCTTCAGATAATCCTCTTATTTCTGCTTCTACTTTACGAATCATAGAAAATACTTCTGCTGGTATCATTTGATTTATTCTGAAAACAGAAGTCCAATTAGGTGGTGTACCACTTAACTTCATTGTACCCGTAATAGGGATTAAAACTTCATATACAGCTTGTCTAAAAGTATCTATATTATGTCCTGGTATTGAAGTTTCATTTAAATATGGGCAACTTTCATCCTTTTGACCATATGTATTTATAAGATCAGTAATTTCATTACCGTGTTCTTTATACTTATCCCAAAATGCTTGGAATACTTCCTTTGATTTGGAGATACCATGTGCTGTAAAGTCACTTAAACTAGCTGCCCATGTCATACGGGATACAATAAAAAAATCACCTTTTTCATCAGTTAAATAATTGGATATCCATGGGAAATATTCATATAAAAGACCATGACCTGTGAATTGAGGACTTGTTTTGTATGGTAAATGGAAACCTAAAATTAAACCCGCATATAAAGTATCAAGTAATGCTGCTACAGGATCATCTTTACTGAAATCTATATCTGACATCTCTGGTGGCATCACAACCATAATTGGAGATGATGGTACTCCAAGAAGACCATTTTTTAATCTTTGAACACCATCAATCACTTCTGATTGTGGATCTCCAATAAGTCCACGTATACGATAATACCAAGTATCTCCAGGATTAACACTTTTATCAATCCATTGGTAAGATCCTGTAAGAAGGCCACCTATCCAAAAAGTTTTATCATTAGTATCAATATCTTCAGAATACTCATATTCATATACAGGTCTACCGGTTTCATCATAAACTTGTCTCTGTATAACTACCTCGTCACCATTAGCATTTTTAACAGTTTCATCTATTAATAACTTAGTACCTTCTTTTGTACTATCACGTTCTATTCTCCATTTTGGTGGTATAAATGCATCTAGTAGTGATGCTCCAGTTGTAGTAGTAGTATCCCACATAATAGTAGCAGCTTCTGGTTTAGTACTTTGTTTTAACATATCTAAACTAGAAATAATTAACTCGCCATCTTTATTAGATGGATAACCTCTAATATTACTTGGTGCTGGCATATTAGACTCAATTGAAATCCCCATTGCTTTGAATAATTTATAAAAATTTTCAAATACAGCTCCAGCATCACCACTATCAAATACCAAGAAAAAAGCACCTGTATCAACAATAGAACTCGAACTAAATTGAGGACGTTGAGCATCAGCAGTATCATTTATAGAATCTGAAAATGTACGTTTAAATCTTTCTATACCACCCTTTAAATCCAGATATGTTTGACCTTGATATCCAGGTACTATCATTAATGAATACACACTACCTGTTTGATTCAAATTATTTAATAAATTAATAATAACAGAAACTAATGCTTCGAGTAATGCTTTAACTGGGTTACCTAAATCAATAAGGAATGCTTTAGCAATATCCATTATTGTCATTATAAGATTAAGAACTGTTCGTATACCCTTTAAAGGTTTACTTACAGAATCTGCTAAATCTGCAATTTCTTCAGTTCCAGGTATTTTAAAACTATCCCATTCAGCCATATTAATTTTGTTTCTTCAAATTTTTAATTTGAGATTTCAGTTTATTACGTTCTGCTATAAGTTCTTTTTTTAATTCCTCTAATGGAGTTATCACTGCATTTCTTATGTTTTCATAAGGATCTTTTTGTATCCATTTATACTCTTTTTTATCTTCAAAATTTTCAGACATTTTCTCACTCCACTAAGAGTTTAACATAAGTATTTTCTTCTCTAGTTCTAAAATATTTTTATCTCTTTCAGACACAAGTCTTTCAATTTTTGGCAATGTCCCTTTTTCAAGATTTATTCTAAAATCAATCCAAGAAAATCTTTTATCATATAATTTATCAATATATGTTACTGCATTTTCAATCTCTTCTATAAGAAGAGATAAATTAAATAAAAATTCATCCACATATACATTACGTTCATTTAAATATATATTAGTTGGATCACCATAATCAACATTTAAACCTATAGTTGCATATAATAATGCTTCATCTATTGTAGATAGCATATGTATGATCTCATTACGATATGATAAAATAGGATTTCTCAAATCTTCAGAAAATCTTGAATTACCTTTAAATAAGTTATATGATAAAGATGATTCACCAATAAGAACAAATTCATTTCCTGTAGTGTCTATTGTTATCTCATCACCATTTATTTCTTCTATAAAATAAAAACCAATATTGTCACCACTTGTGATCTCTAAACAATCCCCAGATTCAGCAGTAGAATAATCCTTACCAATATCCTTAAATATATATGTGCTAATAACAGAACCTGAAATACCTGATATATTAGGTGTCTCACTATACAATGTGTAAAATAAAATCTGTATTTTATTTTGTAAATTTATATCTTGTAATGCAGACTGCTCATTTAAAAGTGTCTGTTTCCACGATGTCACATATGATGACCCTCGACGGACATTATCAATATGATATGAGCACTCAAGTGAGAAATTACAAGACTCATCAGAACTTATAATAAGACCAGATAATACTACTTTATTCGGACTCAACACACTTGAAATAACATATTCCCCATCATATGAAACAGAATCTGTAATCAGTATATAACGACCTACATCACTTACTTGAAAATAATCCGATACTGTTGTTAGAGATGAATCTGATAATGTAAGTGTGGCTGTATCACTCTCTAATAATCTTGATGAACCACTTATCATAACTTGAAACACTGTACTGTATACAGTATCAACCACATATTTACCAATATTCTTACCTGTAGTTACTACTAATATATCACCTTTTACCACAAATGAAAAATCAGGTGAATATGTATCTGATAATATATTATTTACACTAAAGTAACCATGTGTGCTATTCACACGTGCTGTACCATATTCCACAACATAATCAATATTTGATTCAGCAGTATTAAAACATTGTATGGATAATTCTGTACTTGTAGCAGATAAAACTATATATGTACCATTATTAAAATAATTAGAAGAACTATTAATAACTATGGTATCACCTGTCTGTACTTCATTACCCAAAGTCAAGAAATTTACAGTAGTATCTTTTAATGTGTTCAAATCCGATAGAATCTGACCATCTGTACTAGTATATCTCACAGTTGGACCAACACCATCGTACACTGTATACGATACATCCCAAGTAAAACTTGGGTTAAGCACATCATAGTTATCTTGTTGGTGTTTGAATTTTGAAACACCAACACTTGTACCTGTAATACTTGTAATTAAATACTTCCCAGAATTTGAACCTGTTAAAATATATAAAGTATCATATAAATTTAAACCTGTAGGAGACTTACCAAGATCAAATGTTCTCAAATCTATTGATATTGAACCATTATCTCCTTTAAAACCTTCAATAGTTTCATTTTCAATACTTGAAATATTTAAGTTCTCAATTGAAAATATACTATTAAAATCAACTACATCTGATGACGGGCTCAGATACGGAATAGATAAATCACCTTGATCATTTTTAACAGAACCATCTAATGCTGGGAATCTATATGGAGTTGTTAACTTATTACCGAAACTTAATACCCCATCAATATATGTTTCAGGATCAATTGGAACCTGACCTATTGGTATAGGGAATGTTATATTGATTATTTTACCTTCTTTTAAATCTGCAATATAATCAAAACCTTGTCTATAATATTCAATAGCTGATATAGGATCACCATCCCCATTATCTACCCACCAATATACATTATGAGATACAGTGTCATTTGGTAATAAATCAACTGATAATGCTTGAGGGGTAGTTGGTATTATTGGTGCTATATCTAGTTGCAAAAATAGTACTACTAGTGATGTATCTGTTTTTGATACGATTTGTGCTATTGCTAATGGTAATGGGTAACCAGGACGAGATACAGATAATTGATCACCTATTTCAAATGACGGTGTTGTAAAAGTCTCATTAGTAAATCTTAATTCTTCACTGTTTGCGAGAGTACTCTCTACTTCCAATGTAGCAGAACTAACACCTGAATTGACAATATTCAATAATCGAGTCCGTGCCAATCTCATCTTTACATTTGATACTGAGGCAAGGTCTTCACGACCTATTTCTGCAATCTCTTTTTGAAATTCAGTAGGAAATGCATATGTTAGACCTCCTTCTTCTGAAGGAGAACTCATAGTAAAGAACACACCACGTTCTGGATAAAATCTACTATATTTTGAACCTTTCCACATAGCCTTTGATCTTCTAAATGGGAAACCAGATGGAAATGGTGGGCTTGGAAAAACAGGCCATAATGGGTCTGTGTAGATTACAGAGTCTATGTGGTTTGTAGCTACACTTGGTTCAACAGGATTACCAGAATGTAAATTACCATCAAATAAAAATTTACCATTTACATCACCAACTACTCTACCATCAAAATATTTAAAGAAATCCTCAAAGGCATTTACTACATCAGTATAGAATAAAAGATATCGTCTTGAAACTGAATCACTATCACTGAGATCGCCATAATTCCAATAAAAAGACTCACCACCTTTTTCATTCAATCCTGGTGGTGGGGGTGGTGGTGAAGGTGGACCAGAAGAAGGTACACCAACAACTGCAATCTCTCCTAATGCAACACTCACTTCATTTGAAATAGTCTGAAATGGCTCAACACGAAAATAAAAAGTATCAGGGCTATATACAGTATATGTAGCTTTTAATGTAGCTCCTAGATACCCATTACTTGCAGATGGGATTATCCTATAGATATACTTACCAGTAAAATTAGTTGATACAGGATAAAATTTTCTACCAGTATAATTTAATTCTACAGAATCTCCACCACTAATAACAGTGGTAAGGAGTGTTACCAAACCTGATTCAGATACTGTATAATCATTTCCAAGTATTAATGTTTCTAAAGAATTTGATTTTCTAATATTTAATGTAACAGGTTGAGAAATATACATACTCATATCAGATATAAATGCTGATGAAAAATCTGTAAAAACTGGTCGAATTGACCTTTCTAACACACCATAAGAATATGTATATTCACGAGAAAATTTACTACTCACTTGAACATGTGTTCTCCCATTTTCATCTATAAAAGAACGCAAAACCATATAAAAGTCATCGTCTAAATCCAACACTGTCCCAGACTTCATTTGAAATGAATCTTTAAAAACCATTTCATACGAATTCAATATTGTCTGTTCAAATTTATATGCTATTGGTTCAAAATAATTTGCTTGTAATTCTTCACTGGTAATTTTAAGAGTTGATAAAGAAAAATTAGACTTAAATGGAGTAGTTACAACAACTATAGTTGATGTAGTCTGTGATATAGATTCACTAACTTTATAAATTTCACTATCATCTAATAAAATGAATTTTCCTGGGCTATAAAGTGCAGTTTGTTCTCCATATACTTCAAATGCTGTTTCACCACTAATTATTTCAAATTTTGGTAGAAAAATAGGATAAGAACTTAAAGAAAATGAAATCTCACCGCCAAAAGAATCCATTACATGGTACTCAATAATAACTTCACTCTCAGAAGTAAAAGGTGTTGAAACTTGAATAGTATTTGTATCCCAATTAATAGAAACTTTATCACTTGTTTTCACACTATTTAATCTATAATACCTACCTACATCAGTTTCTTTATTACCTATCCAAATTAATGCACCACGAGAAGAGAGTGTACCTTTATTATCAGGATTAAAATGTGCTATTGTTGAACCAACAGTAAATGTAGCTTGTTCACCTAAAATTTTTATAGGAAGATATTCATTTATAAATGACTCATCTTCACTTAAATAATAATATACTTTTAAACGCTCACCAGATGATAATGGTGTGTTTAATATTATTGCACCATTACTAGAGTTAAGAATATATTCTGAACGATATAACCATAGAAAACCATATACAGTAAATCCCGCATTATCCAAAATATCATCTGTTGAAAAATTAACATTACCAGTAGTTATTGATATTTGTGCAGTACCTTGAATGGTTGAAGTGAAATCAGTATCATCATTAACATATTCTACAGTAATATTATTACCATTAACCATAAATGATAATCGAGAATTTACATCAACAATTGGGACAGACAATCTTGGTGAATTTGTTATCAATCCAAGCGGTGATTCACGATAAAGTTTAAATAAATCCTCTGGTACTGTAGTTTCTTCCCATACTCTATCACATAAAATCTCAGGATTATCCCATATTTCATATGATGTTTTTGAAATAGATAGGAACGGTATGTCTGATGAAATCTGTATCTGATGTGTAGAAAGTACAGATTCAATTATATATGACCCTTTATTTGCCCCACTTAAAATAACTAATTGTTTCCCGATTAACACAGATGTGAAATTCACCTTTGTATCTTGCAAAACATCATTAGAAAGAACATAACCAGTAGTACTTTGTGATAATACTTTCCCTTTCCTATCAGTAAAAAATACTACACCTGCATTTGAATCTAAAATATAGTCATCTTCTGTAAGAGCTTGAATAGGACCACTTTCAGGTATTCTATTTAATTGAAAATCATACTCTAAAATACCAACATCTGGGAAATTATAATGAGGTGAAACAGCATTAAGAGTAACATTGAAAGATTTTCTCTCACATAATGTCAACAATCTATTATGATAGTCGATGATAAAGCCATCACCAACACCAGTATATGTTTTCAAATCTTTTAATATAGAATCAAACTCACCTGATACTGTAAAACTTGGAGAATCATATCCTGAGATAGGTGGTTCTATTGGTGATATTGGAATTGGTAATATAGGTGAAGCAATTAACTTTTCAACAAAAGTAACATTATTTATAGATACAAAACAAGATACATCAAATATAGTTTCATCTGCACCATTTTTATTCACAAATGAACGGAATAAACGTAATTTAATGTCTTCCCCATCTAAATTAAAATCTCCTAAAACAGCATAAACTTGCCACCCTAAATACTTACGAACTTCTGAAACATTACATTTAACCAAACCATTATCCAAACGAACTTGTGCTGTACCATATTTTACTACTGTAGAATGCTCGTCAACCTCAATAGTTTTCTCAATTTGTTTATAATCAACACCATTTGTAAAATATATTATCAAATCTGAATCATTTAATGGAAGTGATCCAGGGTATGTACCAACAATACCCGTTAAATTAACTGTGCCTATTTGTGGATTATATAATGGTGATGTTCCTGGTGTTGAAATATAATCATATACACCCCAATAATATACTGGTGATGTCTCATTAGAAATGATATCTGATGTATTAAAATTTAATGTCCCTTTATCTAAACTCCATTGCACAGTACCTGATGATACTGATGTAAAATTACTCTCAGTGTCTACTTCAATAGTATGTAATGGTATCTGATAACCAATTCTTATAATTGGATGCATGCCATGTTCTGGTATAGGAGATAATGCTAATCTATAACCAGTAGAAGACATTAATCCAATATTTGCACGTAATGGATCTTTAATATCTACAAATTGATGACCTTGATAATAAACATTTTCTCCCTCATATATATCAACATCATCCTGAGAAAAATTCATTTCAAGAGTATCAGTATTAATTTCAAATACACCAGATGAAAGTGATACTGGATTTGAAAATGATGTCACCAAATTACATGTTATAAGATTCTGAGCACTTGGATCTGTTATAAAAAATCTGTAATTAAAATTAATATTTGGTAAATACGGTACTTTTATACGTGGGTCATTTTGTATCATACCAATATTTATAGGTGATATACCTGGAAGTGGTACCCATCTCTGATCTACATCAGAGTATCCCATTCTCAATCTATCAGATGTACTTTTTGACCATGCAAATTCAGAATCTCGTAATTGACTGTTATTCATACAACTAACAAAATAATCTGCTCGCTCTTGTGGATCAAAAGAAGGATTTTCTACAGTATCTGGAGATGATGTCGTAATTGCATTTGCTGAAGCAACACGAGGTTTTCTAAGCACCCAACCATCTAAATTTAATTTAATAGAACTCATATTAATTTCCCAATACCAACACCAGAACCAGGTAATGGTGGAGGAGTTATAGGTGTACCTGTAATCACTTGTATAATCTGTGCTGTTCCTAATCCCTGTGTTATACCTTGTGCTACTGCAGTCGCTAAAGATACTAAATATTGCCCTGTAAACCCTGATGCTGAAAGCATACCCATGAGTTGACCCTGCAATGGACTTGGACCTGTGGGGATAAATTGACCTATCCCAGACCCTATAGCTACTGTTGGATGTTGAGATGTTACCATACCAGCACTAACAATAAATGAAGCAGTTGCTGTACCTATAGCAGACATTAATCCTGCTACATATGTTCCTGTTAATGAATTTGAGGATGCTGCACCCATTAATGGACCTACCAATTGTGGAGGTGTAATAATAACTTTACCTGTACCTATACCTACTCCTAATGTACCAACATCTGTTGTTTTCACTTGGAGTGTAAGCAGATATGCTGTTATACCATTTGATAAACCTAAAATCAACTGTGGAGAATACATACCTGCAATAGAACCCGCACTAGCAAATGGTGTCATTAAACCTTGTAATGCAGTAGGTACTAAAGGCATATTAAACCTTAACTGTAGGAGAACCCATGATAGGTACACCAGTGATATAATCAAGATGACCACCTGGATTTGGTGGACCAGTACCAGAAACAACTCCACCTGCAAGCACTTTACCAATATCAACCATAGGAGCATCAATAACAACTTTAATTGCACTTTTTACGGTAACAGGTAATGTTGCATCCAATGTAATGGTACCAGCTTTTGTAGAAATATCAATGTTCCCTGCTTTTGTACCTAATGTAATATTACCAGCTTTAACTTTTATTTCATAATTACCAGTAGTAATGTCTTCTGTAACATTACCAGTTATAATGGTATTTTTCTTATTGCCAAGAACAATTTCAACAACTTTATCCCCAGCTAGAAGTTTTGTTTTATGACTACCAAGCATATTTGTCTGTTCAAAATCACCTTGAATAACAGTTTCGGCAATACCCTCACCGTATGAAGCATCAACATTTGCTTTTACAGTAATTGATTTTTTTTCTCCTACGAATTCAGAAAGTTCACCTTGTGTTTTTAATGTGTATTTTGAATATTGAGCGTCTTTAGTTCCACTTACAATTTCTTTATATGAACCTGTAACTATCACAGACTTACTGTTTTGGTATTGTTCATTTGCTTGCCCAGAACATAAAAATCTATAACTAAAACCATTAGAATCTTTACCTTTTAAATTAATATACGCTGCACCAACAGTATCTAAATTAATACTGTAACCATCATCATTTTTACCAAGTTTTGCATCAAGTGATCCCGATGTAGTGATATCAACACTTGTACCATTTAAATCTTTACCAATTACAGTTTTAATATTACCAACTGTATTCAAAGATAATGATTTACCAGCACCAAGTGGGTGATCTGCTGAAGTAGATGGAAAATGATAATATCCATGACCTTGTTTATCATGGCATATAAAAATTTTACCGCGACCATCTACACGATTTAAAATATAAGTATATGCAGCAGCTAATCTTTCATCTTCTGCGTCAATACCACGAGAACATGGTACAAAACCAGGTATTACATCCCCAGGTATTACATTATTACCCGTAAATAAAATTGGTCGTAAAACCCTACCATATAAGTTTCTATCAGAATCTGATAGAATAGAATTACCAACATAAGTACCATAAACACGTTCAATAAGAGGTAACTCACGATCAATTTCCACACCATCAATAGCTTCTGTTACCCTCAAAGTACCATCAGACAAATGACTTAACTCTAATCTATCCTCAGTGTATGAAAATATCTGAGCATTATAAGATTTATTATAATCTTGTGGACCTGGTACAACATAATATGGTTTACCATTTGGAAGAATGATTTTATTAAAAAAAGAAAAGTCAATAGATGGTAATAAAACACCATCTTCAGATAACCAACCCCAATCTTCTAATATAGTCTTTGCAGGATGATCAGTTATAATCATCCCATCCTCATTAAAAATATCTTCAACAAATAATAATTTGTTACGAGTGATTAGACCACTAGTGTGTCTTCCAGATGCAAGTGAACGTATATCATTTAATGTGTTCACTGAAAAACTATGATCATCTGATTTAAGAAAAACTTCATCTCCACCAGACGAGTACATTCTTGCATTACTATCTAAAATAAAATCAGCTCCTCTTGAAGAAGAAGCTAATATATCACCTGGATATATTTTACGATATTTAGATCGTGAAGTACCAAATAACTCAGGAAACTCATCTATTGGAGCTGTACTATTTGGATCAACTAAACTAGTCGGTTCATATTCTATCTTAGATAGATAACCACGAGGAATATATCCAAGAATAACTGGAACCGCATTTGCTTCTGCAAATTTACGCCACCCAATAACTACAACACTACCTATCTCTGGTATACCACCTAAAAAAGCTCGATGTCCAACCATAGCTTGTGTGAGTGGTACTTCAGAACGTGTACCAGTAGAATCAATAAATTTTATATCAGCTATAAGAGATTCGTAATCGACACGTAAAATTTCAGCATAACGTAAGTATTGAAATCGTGACGTTGCACTTGATGTAAATTTATTCAAAACTGATCTACGAGCACCTGACATTATTTCCCACCACGTAAGACTTCTTCATAATGAGCGTGGTCATCATATGATGAAAAGTCTTTTTCATAAAGTCTCTCAAATACTTTATCAAGGTCAATATTTTCTACATTGGTTTCACCAACAACACCACGTTCTTTAAGTAATTTAACTATATTTAAATTAGTACGAGATACTGAGCATTTACATACTGCTGTATCACTGGTTGGATACAATGCAGCCATTGAATTACCTCGCATTAATGAATCAACTTCAACATTCATTGGATCTCGTACTGTATTTGTAGAAATTTTTTGAGTACCAGAACCTTCATTATCATAAACTGGATCATTATTTTTCTCTGAAGACGGAGACATAGTAGCAAAAGATTCTGCACTTTTATTTTGAGAAACAACTGTAGCACCATTAAAAGAATTTTGTTTTGATTGAGATGTTATTCCATCAGATACTTTCTTTATACCACCTCCATTTATAGTTAAACCTCTACCATAGGCATAATTACCAATATGTTCATATCCTCTTGAATCAGATACAGGAAATACAATTTTTAATCCTTTTTCTTTTGAAGCATTTTTTTTAGGTTTACCATCCGTACCTCTACCAGTTTCAACTAAATCAATGGAGGCCTCTGATAAGGCACCTGCTTTAATTACTTCTTGAGTAGCTTTAGCATATGTATACTCTGATAAACC
>Ga0172381_10000842_pt1 | contig 38183 bp, 40 predicted proteins | sample Leawel6488metaG_FD_119754 | JGI IMG/M metagenome (GOLD analysis project Ga0172381, IMG submission 119754) | Leachate microbial communities from a municipal landfill in Southern Ontario, Canada - Leachate well 64-88 metaG | ecosystem: Engineered > Solid waste > Landfill > Unclassified | place... | reverse complement strand
TCGTTTCCATCCAATATGATAATTCAGTAGTATCATCACTTGCTACAAATCGTATATCACCATAATTGGCTAGACATTTCGATCCAAGGTAAACTGTATCACCAGTGGATGTTCCTTCAGATCGATAAACTCGAATCTTAATCTGATAATCAGTAAGTGTCGTGCTTGATGTAATGGCATGTGAACGTTTATAAGTCCAATGAGTGAGATCAGACATTATAAATCACCGTTTGTATATTGGTAGATTGGGACCAGCCACTTAACATTATGGATTACCTCGCTGTATTGATGATGAACCATGTAACATGAAGTATCATTTAGATATTTACAATATAAAAGGAGGATGTTATGATGGGTGTATTGTGGGGGTTATATGTTATAAAAGAGTTGAATGGGATATATTAGTTAAGTTGATGTCCAGTCCATCCATATTTTTTGTAATATGCATATGCATAATATGTATATGGGTGCTTTACAAATGGATTATCTGGAAATGAACAATCGATTGCTATATAATTAACTGTTCCTCCGATAGATATTCCCCAAAAATCAGATCCGCTTAAAGATACAGTAATAGTTGTTGTTGTTGTAGTTTCTAAATCAAATATATATGATATATTTGGTTCTCCATTAAATGTACATGTTTGTATGGTCGCTTCATAACCATTTCCACAATATAATATAATTTCTTTGTTGGTATGTTGATTTTTTATCCAGAACACATCATCAAATGCGCAACCATATAATGATACATAGTTATTATTAGTATCATCTTCTTGTTGATCAAATGTAACATACCCATATGGATCTATATCTCGTTGCTTAACATTTCCAGTAATTGAATACTCATTAACTAACGTGATCCTATATATTGTTGATAGTTTTGGTAAATGTAACTCTACATCAGGAAATACTACATAATTTTGTGTATTTGGGGGCGTTGATGTGGTAGGCCAGTGTGCAAGTATTGGAATTAAAATTAATGTACCTCTGACAGATGGGACTAATGTGCCATATACTCGTTGTTCAGTGCCCGTAACTGTCAATGTGTTAACCTCATGAGTTATATGATATGAGATGCTGCAATGTAAAAATGTGGTGATTAGTTCAGAGCAATCCAATCAGTTCCATTATACTTATAGAACTTGGAATCATCTGTATCATAATATTCGTCACCTGCAGATGGTGTAGATGGTGGATCTGATGATGATCCATGATAAACTACATATGTCTTTAGATCGCTTATATCTGATTCGGTATGAGTATGTGATGCTTCAGCAAAGTCCGATACACTACTCCCACTATCAGCAATTTCTAATCCATCAGTTGAATTAAATGTTACAATATTACCTACTACTGTGGTAGATGGTACTGTTGGAAATGTTTCATCAACATAAGTCGTGGTTGCTACTGTTGTTGGGTCGACTTCACTATCAACCAGTATATTAGGCGATGCTCCAAATGCCACCAGATTACCTTCTGTGGCACTTACTGGTCCTGTTGCAAATGCTGTAGAATGATGGCCATCGAGGGTGTCAGCATCAAGTCCACTACCATCTCCATCATTATACTCGGTCCATACTTTATTCCCATCACTAAATAAATCAGTTCCATCTGATGTAAGTGATACAGTCTCTTCTTCAAGATCGCCCTCACCAATGATAACCGTCTCAAACTTGCCTGTTTCTGACTCTACTTCTGTAAGTCCTGTAAAATTACTGGGTACTGCCCAGGTACCATCATCTCTATGAAATTTACCAGTAGGGGTTTCTGCAGATTGTAATTCACTTGGTTTAAGATAAACAACCGGTAAAAATGATGACCCATCAAATTCTATAGATTCACCTGCTTCAAAATCATCCGGATTAAAATCCCGTCCTAACCACGGTAACGAACCAAACTGATGAATACCATCACAAATCTTGAATCGTCCTGTAGGCACAGCAGTCGAGTCATCAACCTCAATAATATGGGTAAAGTTTTCAAATACCGTGGATGATAGACCAATACACTCAGTTTCTGTATATGCACAGCCCAATAATCTAAAGATCCATTTATCTTCAGTATTACAGAACAACAACATCTCATTATTATATGGATCACGACTTGTCTGAATTGCCTTAGATCCTATCATAGTAGATGATGTAGAGGTTAATTCTGACCACTTCTTAGTACCGTCTCCAATCTTTGTAATCCCGGTATCAACATCTACAGCATATACATTAGCAGGGATTACTGGGTCAAACAGATTCAATGAATCATTTGCCCAAAACATGTGATGTTCAGTTGGCCTCATGATGTGTTTGTCACCACCCCATCATATCCAACTTTTGTTTCTGTAGCCTCTCCATTTACCAAGATAAGAAAGTCAGTATTGGTACAATGAAAGTTATATTGACCAAGTAATGAATATGGAATTGGCCCAATATTTACTCCTTTATCTACCCCTGTTGGATCATTGCTCCAATATAGTGAAACTTTTTTACCAAATGGTACGTAAATGTTATGAATGGTCCATTCTTCACCTGCAGTTGTAGGTCTTATAACAAGTAGACCAGGAGATGCTGCAAGGGTTGCCCTACCTGTTACTGCATCATCAACAGTCATGATTATCCTCTCGCCATAGTAATATACCAGATCACACCGATTGGATTACCTATAACCGTGGTAATGTCACAACTAGTCTGTCTTGCTCCCATATGTCCACCAGTAACCGCTGTATGAATTCCAGTTTCAACAATATGATACACTGCATCTGGTGTCAGAATTCCAACCATCATAACAGTATCATCCGTGATGTATGTGGTGGTATATGACTTCGCTGCAAGCACTCTGGTCATAATAGGGGCCACCACGTCATTCAATGTATAATCTGCTGGAGTTGAATCACTCGTTCCAAAACTTATATGAGTATAAGTATCATAGATTGACTCAGTGAGTGTGGTTAATCCCCAGTTCATCATGGCATCGCCAGCACACTTATACCATCCAAGCCACATCTTTATACGCTGTATAAGAGATGGATTGTTGTTAGTCTCCAGAATAAGTCCTTCTGGCGACATATCTAATGTGCCATCTGCCTTTACCTTTCTATACTCAACCCGGTCTATCGCTCTAATAGATTCATTCATCTTCATCTTCCTCAACATCTACATGAACATGCATATCCTTGTATTCCATAGCACTAATAGAGAATGAAACTCTATATTGATATGGAATATCAGGATTTAATTCAATTACGTTTGGTATTGCCGCACTATCATTCTTGTCACCATAGAACCAGATCTCCCGGGATCGTATTCCATCAGTGCATTTACTAAGTGACTCATTAAACTTTAGGGGTTTACCATGATATAATGGAATCCAATCAAGTTGTTCTTCAATCTGGTTGCTGTTGATTTTTATCTCTACATATGGCTCCACGTCATCTCTCATACTCACTAATACAACAGATTCCCCGAATGTATCATACAATGTATCATAGAATAATTTGTTGATATCTGATCGCTTAAAAACTATATTAGACGGTGGATCTGTCATACCTTCACCAGTAGTAGATGCAAATGCTATATCCTCATCAAAGAATCGAACGGTTTTAATAGCACCTTCCAACTCTTCTATGGTCATTCCATCATCGCAAGTAACCTCTTCCACATCATCTCTCAGCTTAATCCATATGTGAAACTCTGCATCCGGATCATTGGTAGGACATCGAGAATATCCATTAATCTCCTCTGTTTCCTCATCAATACTTGGCTTCACACATTTCACAATGACATCTTTAAATTTGGATCCCTGGCACATCTCCTTCTGAGTTACTACCCATGCAACTTCTCCACTCCTAAATCCTCTGTATACCATACGATCATTGTCAAATCGTGGTATAACGGCCTCCTTACTCTTGTAAACTACAGGAGGAAAGTTTGATCCACCAGTTGATGTAACTGGTTCGAGCACTACAGTCTGTCGTTCTGAATAACCCTTAGTTGCATTCCACTTATCAAAATAGCCATATACCTTAACTATTTCTTCCTGATCAGTATCTGTACCACCTTCATAACCATCTACGATTGCCCAGAGATGTCGTGGATCACCCGTAACATCTTCATTCTCACCTGCATCGCCAGCCATCTTCTTAGGTCCACAATATAACTGGCAAAAATCATTTGCGGATGGTGATCCAACATTCATTAATACTGCCTTTGTATCATAATTAAACTTAAATGATATGGTGATTTGAGAAAGTGTGACAGAATCAGCCAATTTATTTTTAATATATACTTTGAATGAAAGTGGTGGGAGTAACCCCATACGGACTGTAGGTTTGTGTGGTGGTAAATCTGTCCACAATGGCCTAAATCCTACCCATGAATTAATTGAAAAAGCAAGTGGTACATTCGTATTATCACCAATGGTATTATACTCGACCTCTTTATTTGGCGAGTTTATCATACCCTCCATGACATATGCCATACCCTTCTTGTCTGGATCTTCGGAATACCAGTCATCCTCTAATACTGCATCACGTAAATCCAGGTCATATGGATACCACGATGGCTTATCAATAGCCTTTACATACATCAGTACATCATAGACCAAGTCTACCTTACTATCTGGATCATCTGTCTCCTTAATTACCGAATCAATATTAATCGTTCCATTACTGTAAAATGCAGGGACATACTTCAAATAATTGAGATTTGTCCCATCAGTACAATCCATATCGATATCAATTTCATAGAGTTCATCACCCTCAATAATTATGCCGTCATCACCATCCTCACCAGCATATGTATAACTGAACTCCACGGTCTCAGATTTAGAATTCTCATCCTTATATGACTCATCAATCAACGTAATGTTTGGTGTTATGGATATTGATCCATTACATAATGCAGGGACATAAATTTTTGTAAGTGGTACATTCTCAATTGGTCTACTCAAGGTGATCAACCTCCCCTGTCCCTCCAGCTCCTTTCCCAACAACTACAGGAGTAGTAATATAGACCTGTTCTTTTGTTGGTGCAGGAATACCATCACGCCGTCTGTTTAACGATGATTTATAAATATCAATCACACTATAGAAGCTCATTCCAACAACAACCTTAGTACTCTTATCAGTAATGGTAACTTCTTTAATATGCCATACAGAATCAGAAGGGACATCTAATGGATCTGCATCATCGCCACTTCGATATTCCATCTTTTCATTCAGAGGTAATGACTGATCACCCAGCCCCCTAAAGTAATCACCCTCCTTAAATCTCGTAGTTCCTGCTGGAAACTCAACAGAGTACGTACTTTTATTTACTACGGTACACAACTCCAGAATTTTTTCAGCTAATGCCTGTGCTGCTGCAGCATCCCGGGCATCCTCAAGTACATATTGTAACCCATGTTTATCTGGACCATATCCACCCGCAATGCTACAAATTTCGCAGGGTGGATCCCACACTACCACATAATCAGGCTTCACATCTTCCTGATTATCATCAATTAAATCATTCTTTACGATAATCTCTTTTGTTAAATCTATGGTTATACCATCTCGTAAAAATCCATATTCCAACTTCCCGGTATCATAATTATACCACATGTTGAATCCACAGTGTCTATATATGAAATTAGTAAGGGCAGTTCCAACAGAAATCCCGGATAATACCTGATCACTTATTTTAATCTCATCTCTACCGGGTAATGTAGGTTCACCACCAAGAGTTCCAGCCTTACATATTGCAGGGAATGGATTCCACGACTCAAATCCAGCCCTTGGTTTATAATACGTCTTCCCTATTTTATTCACCATCTGATCAATAGTCAAATCATCCTTATTCTGCCTACATGGAACAATAACCCGTAATTCTGGTAGAAATCCCACTACCATATTTGTTATGGGATTACCAATGACCCCTCTATATAGCAAATCGCATATTTCTTTTGCAATGACCCTATAGATTTTATCTGCAGGATCCGTTTCAACCTCTGTAACAATCCCATAGAAAACAACGAGTCCAGAGTTGTTTCCACCATATATCTTTATTATAGTATCCTTATACATCTTAGTTTCACAATCAAACATTGCATTATTTAAAGTAAGAAGTGATTTTGATATCTTTACATTGAATATTCCACAGGTACCGGTTGTTGGATCCTGGTCATTATTAACTCCAGTGTAGTTCATCGTAAACTTACAATCAGTAGTTACATTGGTCCCTGTACCAGGTACACATAACATCTGTTCTGATTTATCAATCCAGAAGTAGCTTAGCTTTATGGTGAATTGATATCTACCAAGATCCTTAATACTCCGTGGCATTTTAATAGACTTAATTTTCCAAATGCCACCTTCTAACTCTCTGGTTCCACCACCATTTGCTGCAGATAACTTTAATGCAAACTCTGTATCCGTCCCGTTTATTTTATCAAAAATTTTGATGGTTTCATAATAATTTTTTATTTCTGGGGCAATTTTTGACATTTTAAATATATTGGAGGCAGATGTACCATCTACTTTCACAAATGTACCGACAATCTCAGCAGTACAGGATCCTATACCCATGGGAATGATTTCTGGCTCATGTCCAAACTCCACTTTGTCTGATGCATCAACCGTCTCGATTTTACAACTGGATATATTCATTGGACTGAGGTCATGCATAGTTGAGAATCGAATGCTTCCATCAACATTCTTTTCTGAAATCATCAGGGTAAACATCGTGTATTTCATATTGAAATCTCCTTAAACCACTGCATCAGCTGAAGCTGGAACTCTCCACGATCTGGATGACTCACATTTCTTACCCACGTATAGTTTTTGACATACCATCGAGTATTCACTGGTAACTCATAAAACAGACCATTTCCATTAGAGACTACCTCGAGAATTGTACCGACCAAAAATATATTCTTTACAGTATTTCCGATAGATGATCGATATGGAGCAAGAGTTGGCATAAATTTATCAAAAAAATCATCAGGAAAACTATATGGAAAATAACCCGTAATATTCATTATTGGTATTTTTATACCATGTACAACGTTTAATGGAATTGATCCAGTAGGCATTGATTCGTCTGATACATCACGATCGGATCCAGATGTATGTACAAATACATCGTGTACGAAGGTATCAGGGCTTGGTGAAAACCCCTTGTTTCCATGTTTGCCCTCATAATTCATCGTAAGTTGTATCTTATATTCTCTAAGCTGTAATGGAACTGCCATGATTAGATCCCCAGTGAACCCATATCATACGATTTAAGCAATCTTGGTAATAAAACTTCCAGTTCCCGTTTGATATCACCAGCAGTATTCTTATCAGCATTTCCATGTATGGTGATAGGTACGGAGATTGTATAGGTATTACCTCCGACATTTGATCCATTAGTACTAGTAATAGTATTAGTACTATTAGTACTTAGGATGGATGAGAGTGATGAGAGTGGACCAATTAACTCACCAGCATGAGCATTAACAAGCCCATCCTTGGTCATAAGTCCACCATCAGCAGCACCCACAATTTTTCCAATAGTACCTACTGGATCGGTAATTGCCCCGACTACTGTAGATGCAGCCTCACCAACAACCGGGATACCCTTAATCATGCCAAGGATGATTTCACGAATTGAACTTCCTATATCATTTAACCCAGCAAGTCCATTTTTTACTCCTTCAAGTATAGTAGAACCTATGCCCATAAGAGTTGGCCCAATTGATGCAACTCCAGTAGTGATTGTGGTGGCAAATCCAGTTATTGCTCCAGATATAGTTAATCCAGCAGCAGTAATTCCTGATGCAGTTGCATTCATTGCAGCAGTCAATGCCTCTCCTGTTGCAGCTCCGGCTCCAGCAATAGCCCCAGGAATTCCACGACCTTCTCTGACATCAGTACCCAGATTGTAAGCCGTGGCAATACCTGATCCAATAAGACCATATTGGCCCTCAAGATGACCTGTATCACCAGCTTCACGCATTGATCTTGACTCATCTACAATTCTAAATAGATCTTGTATTCCACCAACTGTAAGTCCTACACCTGCTCCAACTGCTCCTCCTACAAGAGTCCCAGCTCCTGGTACAACTGACCCTATGGTTGCACCAGTGAGAGCCCATCCACTGACGTCATTAAAGGTTGCTCCTGCCATTCCAGCAATATCCATTGCTGTTTTATTACCACCTTCAACCTTACCAGTCTCTTCATTATACTCCCCACCAGTAATCTTCCCCGCAACATTTGCTGTAAACTCAGTCATCCAATCATGACCAAGCATTGATACTCCACCACCAATTATTGGAGCTACAGCCATTCCAGCACCAAGTAATCCACCAACTCCAGCTGTAAGTCCCATAGTGGGCAATGCTTCACCAAATGATTTGTCCTTCACAAACATCTCATCGATGCCTGAGAATATTGCACCCCATAAAGCGCCACCTTTCGCACCACCTTTCGCAGATTCAAGCACTGTTGGTGGTTTCTCCGTTGAGAATCCCCCTGGTTGTACACCCTTTCCTTTACTTGCCTTACGTGATTTTCCATCTTCCCCAATCTCATAAATATCGCCCGATGATCTTTTAGGTTCGACTGATTTTTCTTCGGGCATTCCATATTCATCACCATATGACCACGATGACTTGCCTTTACCCTTACCTTTCCCCTCCTCATTACTTGTATCAATATTAGTCCATTGATTACGGATTGTCTCATCTCTACCAATCCACTCTATATTTGGTTGCTCTATTTTTTTACCAGTGATCAATTCCATCATTTTGGTTTTTAGACCTTCCCAAAATGTACTCAGATCTGGGAGATTAAGATTATCCCATATACCCCTAATTTTTGTCTTTAATCCCTCCCAGAAGTTAGAGAGATCAGGCAGATTGAGTTTCTCCCATATTTTACCAAGTATATCCTTTAGTCCATTCCATATCCATTCCCCAATTCCCTTGATTGCATTCCATGCTTTACCAAGTACATCGGTAACCCCATCCCATATCCACTTGCCAAGTCCCTTCAATATATCCCATACATCGCCAAGTACTGGTGCTGCTAGAGCTCCTGCGGCTCCACCACCTACAACGTTGCCAGCATCCACATTTTTAGTTCCCTTCCCAATATCCTGTAGAAAATCGTTAAACCATGATAATGGCTCAAATCCTGATGGAGTAGTCTCATCACCTTTTCCTTTCCACTGATCATCCTGTCCATATAGCTTAACATTAAGATAACTACCTCCTGATGCAGCGTCCAACACTTTACCGGCCTTTACACTACCATCAGCACCCTTATTGGTGACATCGGTAAGTGCAGCCATCTTATTACCACTTGAAAATTCAGATGCAGCACGTACTGAGTCAGGAACTCCGGATGGTAACATAACCGGTCCACCATCTGTATGTGCAGTTAGATTAAGAAAGTTAAGAAGTCCAAGATTATTTCTGGTAGCTCTTGGATTCATAATAAACTCATCATCCCGGGCAGACACCAGCATGTTATCCCCAGGTGCTATCAGGCTTTTCAGGAAACCTCCTATTGATGTTTTTTCTATTGATCCACCATCTGGATATCCTTTGATTATCCCACCACTACAGTTATCCTCAAGCGGTGTGGATGAACCCCCGGTAATCATGTTGAAGGCGCCCATTCCAATGCTTACTGGAGTTGGTATCTTGATATTCATGAAGTGGTCAAGAGCCATTCCAAGAGCCTGCCATGCAACTAATGCAACTGCTACTATAGACAGCGATGTCATTAATGCCCCATTGAGTGCCCATACAGAACTTGAAGCAAATGCAGTTCCTGTCCCAAGTGAAATCATACCTTTCGAAGCTAGGCTCATTGTTGGAATTCCATATCCCATAATGGTAAGGAGTAAGGCAAATCCTTCAATCATGGTGGCAACTATGGTAAGGAATGGCTGAAGCACAAATGCCAGTATAGTAAACTGAACAATCAACTGAGTAAGTAATCTATTTTGAGCGAGTGTACCAAAGAACTCAGCAAGTCCGGTAATAAGATCCATAAATACAGGAACTAACTGAACTGCAGCGTTTAATAAACTCTGGATCGATTTGACTAGCTTTGTGGTGTCTACCGCCTTGAATCCATCAATCAGTTTAGTTGCTATCTGACTGAATACCTTATCATCCTTCATTATGGAAACAGCAATAGAACCAAGAAATACCTGAAGAGCTGATCCTAATGAGGTAATTCGTTTCCATCCGGTAACGAAGTCTCCCTGACTGACATTCATGGATTTCATGATGTCATCTGCCTTCATCATTCCATCAGAGAATGAATCGGTCAGGGCTATGGACTTCATTGAACCAGACAAATCCTTCAGGGAATCCGTTATCATACGGATACCCTGGTTAATTGCACTGTACATTCCAGTGATGGAGAAGTAGGTACCCATGGCTCCCATGGATAATGCAGTCATTCTCCGGCCATGCCCCTGGAAAGTTGATGCTGCAGATAATAATCCAGAATTCTCTGCTGATATCTTTGCAGATCGCTGTCCACGTTGTACTGAGAATTGTTGACGCTCTGATACACCAATCTTCTCAGTCATCCCCTTGTCACCGACTACTTCATTGATGAATGCCTTCTCTGCTGCCTTTACACTTCCAAATACCTTCTTGGCATCATCTTCATCCATCTTGATATTAATACCAAGCTGAGACATTAAAGTAGAATTCTTGTTTGCAGTATCTGAAGTATCATAGACGGTGCCAGTCTGCATCTTGAGCATACTTCTCCATCTGCTACCCATAACAGGGGAGAAGTTTTGTTCAAGGAACCGCTCAGCCTTGGCCATGATTTCAGCCTGAAGTCCCTGACCTTCGGCTGACTCCTTGCCAAACTGACCACCATAACTTAACTCCAGTGTATCTTTGACATCTCTGTCTGGTCTGCCTTTCAGGAATCTGATTGCTTTATCTCCAAACTCCTGACGGGCAAGAACTCTCCGCTGCATCTCAAGAGTTGATTCTTCATTAGTACGAATTGGACCAAGGAATCCAGCAGATAAAAATCCCTTTAATCCCCCACCGGTCATGTTTTGCAGATGTCTGCTTACAGCATTACCAATATACCCTTCTTTCATCAGGGCCTGTCTATACTCTGGAGATGCAAATCTGGCCTGTGCCCTATTATTAATGTTTACCAGCCCAGACATGGTACGGAGACCAGGATTTAATTCACCAGATACAACAGAGCTCAGTGCTGCAAATTCATCAGAAACTGCCTTTGAATTTGCCTTACTTGCATGGATATCACCACTGAGTATACCTCCCTGACCTGTCATTCCCTCAAGACGAGCAATGGTATTGGGATCTCCACCCATGGTCCGAAGGCTTTCAATCATTGATTGAATCTCTCTTCGTAACGGATCTACATCCTTCGTGAAGCTTAATGCAGTATGAGAAGCGACTCCTCCTGGAAGGTGGGTACCTTTTGTACCTGATATCATCCCGGTAGTTGTCTGTTCAAACCTGTCAATGGCTGAACCCATGTCTCCAGCATAGACGTTAGCCATTGCCTCATTCATCCCGGGTCCTCCCCGCTGATGAATATCATACAATTGCATCTGTCTTCTGGTACGATCATGTATGATCCGACCAAGATTACGATAGTCAGATATCTGTTTGTTTACTGCACCCTGATGACCTTGGGGAATAGTCATACCACTGTAGTTCAGCTCGGTCATCTGTTCAGGCGTACCAACCATAGATCCTATAATTTGATTGATGATCTGATTCCCTGATGGATCATACAAGCCCATCCGTTCAGGATGTCTTCGTACCTGATTTCTTGAGAACCCTGCAAACAATCTCTGGATTAATCCATGTGGCCGGATAGATCGTGGAGTTGCCCGATGTGCTTGTTCAGCAATATCAAGTTCACCAATAGCCTGGTAAACTCCACTCTGCTGACTTGTGGCTGTTGCCCCTCTACCAACCAGACTCTCAATTAATCTGTTTCGCTCAGCAATATCAACATCATTTAATGTAGCCAAAATTTCCAGTGCATCATCAGTCCCACCAAAGAAGTGTGGGAGTACCTTCTTTGAATCCTGATTAGATAAGATAATGGCCGGATCCTTTGCATGGTACATACCTTCTTCTGACAGAACACCCATAAGTTTTCCAGTCTTTGCACTCCATGCAGTCTCCTTTGCATTTCCTTCAGCTCCTATGAACGACCCATGAATGAATCCACCATTCTTTCTCTGTGGAATTCTTAAAGTGGAATATGCAATATCTTCAGGATTTACAAGGTTTCCATCCTGCACTACTCTAAATGATTTTCTCCTGAATTCTGCCATCTTTTCAGCAAAACCACTCTGTACAACATTCCACATTCTGGTGTAAGGATCGACCCAATTCTTTATTCCATAGGTTGAATTTCCTACGAGAGATTTTGTTTTACCAAGCTCTGCGTTGACACCTGGTCCCATGTATATTTTACCTGAGAAATCATATGACTTTGAATTTGGAAGGGAAACATACTCCCCAATTCCTGACTGATCTGGAATATATTCAGCCTCATGCCATGCCATAATGTCTGATATCTGATCAGTTGTGGACATGTCCCGGAGTTGAGCAGGTCCGAATACACTCCCTATGGTGGTTGGTGCGTTACCAAGAGGTGCAGGACCTTCAGGCATGGTAAATGGAACTTGCCCATGAATCTTCCATTCTTTCATATCCTCAAGAATATCCAGGTTCATGTTGTCAAGGGCATTGGGTCTCATTCGTAATTCATCATCAGAATTACTAACTCTCATACCACCTGGTAAGTGATCCCAGTCAAGAGACGACATCTTCTCAAGAGCTGCAGTATATTCATCAGACCCAACTTCCAGACCTTCCAGAAGTTTCATGGCCTGTACTTCACGGTATACTTTGGTTGGAATTGAATATGGAATCTGTTCAGTTGGTGACCTATAGCCCTTCACCATATCAACCAGATTTTCAAATGGAACTCCTCCACTGGATTTATTTTTGTACCAGTCAACGGCGTCCATTACACTCATGCCTTTGTCAAGAATTTGTTCTCTTAACATGGAAAGAGCTCTGGCTCCTTGTGGGTTAGACTTTAAGAATGTCTTTTTGATATCGTTTGTTGGATCTGCCCGGGAAAGCCAGTCATACATTGAATTGCCAAGTGGGGCATCATAATCAATTGGTACCTTCTCCCCACTCATGGAAGGAAGATTTGGTATTAACGGAGATTCTTTGGGTCTTTTACCCTGTGATTCCCACCATCCAACAGTGGCATTTCTCATATCATCCAGTATCTCAAATGCATCATCACGACCCATTAATGCTTCATCAATTGCCTGGGCCATAATATGGCGCTTTGTTGGACCAATTTCACTATAATTGGTATCATCTTCAGATATACTATATCTGGTAAAATCAAGACCAAAGATATCCTCATGCATACCTCCTGGTCCAAATAAATCCAGATACCGGTTTATGACACCGAGAGTAGTCCCTTGGATTGGACCTCTCATTCCAGCTCTTGATGCTATATCGGTAGTCTGGTTAACAATGGATCTAATATCGTTTACATATCGTACGTAGAAATCCTTCTCCTCGAGATGCTGCTTCTGATGACCACGAGATTTTGTCTTTCTTCCACGTACCTTTTTATTCCCTACATATTCAGGATCTCTGACATCAGATATTGTATCGAAGACATTCTCCATGGTTCCTGGGGTTCCATCCTTATGCTGGATTGGTATTCTTCCTATGGTTGCATCCTTCTTTAGTTCCTGGGAAGTAATTGGAATATAAGAAGATCCACTAAGGATATCTTTCTCATCAAGTATCCGTTGCTTCTCAGCTGCCCTGTTATCAGCTAATGCTTGTTCTGCATACTGACGGAGTGGTACTGCCCATCGTCCTAACAATGCATTTGTGACCTTCTGATTGAAGGTTTGACCCATGGTAACAGTACGACCAGATACTGGCATTGCATTGCCTTTTGAATCATAGGCTTCACCACCACCAAACTCCAGCCCTGGGATCGCCAGTTCATCTGTACTTAAAGTATAAACTCTACCATCAAAATTTCCTGGTATTGATCCTGACTTAATAAGATTACCAATGAAATCCGGATCATTCACCCTGAATACATCAGGTGTGAGCATCATTCGCTTTTCCTGTTCAAGAGGCTGCATTACTCTGAATTTGAGGGCTGCTGCAACACCCCTGGCATTATTAATGGACTGCTCTATGGATGCATACATATCAGAGGCAATATGCTTCTCATAGAAGTCAGCGAGTGGCATATCAAGAAGATCAGCTGCCTCATCCTGAACACTTGGTTCCTCGGCATTAATCATCTTCATAGCGACTGATTTTAATCCCTGAATAACAGTAGTATCTACATTTTCTGGTACAGCAGCCTCTGCAGTAAGTGAATCAATAAATCTGGTGTAATCATCAATGTTTTTACCCTGAAGGAAGATGTCATGAACTGAGCTGAACCCTTCCTCATAACGTGCAAGGTTCTCTGCAATCTCATCCTGACTTGCTCCCTTCTTGAATCTTAGACGACCACGATCTGTAGACCCGGTTTGAGATGCCTGTTCATAAGTACCTTTGTCCCAGCTTCCTTTGGCCCCAAACTCTAAACCCGGTGTGATATCTTCTACTTCGTATGGAACAGTATCTACAGCCTCAACTGCGTTCTGCAGCTGCATCTTTAAGGATCTCTGACTAGGTAATACTCGCTGATTCAGAAGCTTCGCAAATACTTCATTCAGCTTCAGTATCTCTGCATTTGATATGATCTCTGTTCCAGGATTCAAACTCCTATATTCTCTCTCATAATTAATTGCACTGATCAGTTGTTTTGCAGTCTCGACTCCAACCCGCTTATTTGGAATGTTTTTCAGAATATCTGGCTGGGTAAAGTATTCAAATGCATCTTCCAGATAGTTTTTTAGACCTGCTACATTTGGTACGTATTTACCTGATGCATCCTTATCCACCCGGTATACACTCTTATTATACCGTGGAATGTTCTGCAGAAATGCTTCATCACGGAATATTTTCTTGGTGACAAGTCCTGCAATGTCAGAAGACATTGTTCCCTGATACCATCCGGTTGTCAGATTGGTACGACCCTTCCGTCCTATTTTACGGGTATCCTTCTGACCAACAATTACATTGCCCTTATCATCAAACTGTATAGCTTCCTCGATGAGATTCTGAATTTCAGGTGAGTATCCTTCCCTTCTATTATACAGGTTCGTTGCATATTCCCGTACATCATCAGTCACTGCAATACGGGCTGATTCCATCCATGGAACATTCTTGTCATAGAGAACTGGAGAGGTTAGGGCCTCCATCAAAGTTGGCCCACCCTCCTTGATCATCTTTTCAATGGCATCATCATCATAGTTCAGATCCTGTAACCGCTTACGCTTTGCATCATCAGAATTATCGAATTTACCAAGACGGGTATACCGAAGAATACTGTCAGCATCATAGTACTCATCCTTGAATGGCATTATCGCATTCTTCTCATCCATTATTTTATCTGCATTCTCGGCATCAACAGCATACTTAATAACCGATGCTGATTTCTTGGCTCTGAATGAAGCCAGACCTGGAATCTTATAGATATCAGGCATTGCCAGGTCCATTAATATTTCGCGACCTTCACCTGACCGTAATGCATTGTCACGTTCGGCATAGGCTTGTGACTTGGTAAACCCAGGAACATTTGACTTGGTATGTCTGAACCTGCCCATTGCCATCGTTACGATCTCGCGAAGCGATGAGAATCCTTTACCTCCTCTGGGTACAAACTTCGAGATTTCAGACAGACCCATCCAGTTATCAATCAGATATTTGTGATAGTCTTTGGACCACCGTTCAGGATCTGCCCTGATAGCCTCTTCTGGAATTCCAAATGCCTTGAATCCAGTAATTACTTCTTCTACTGATGGGATCCGCTGAATCCGATTATATGCTATGGCAAGTGACTTATCTACATTTTCTGCTGTGAATCCACCGGGTACCAATGACTTCATCCGCTCAACATAGAGCGATGGCATTGGAGAATATCCACGACGAAACAGATCTATTGCGGTATAGAAATCACTGGGTAATTGCGGTACAGTCTTACCTTTTGCATTTCGTATTGGAACCCCTTTCTCTGATCCAACTGCCTTTGTACCAAATAATCCGAGTTTGAATCCAATCTCACGGGCTACCCACTTTGGAGCCGCACGAATTCCAGCTAATGGATTATATGAAGATGTACCTTGTAATAATGCCTGATTTGAACTCCATAAATTAATTCCACGTTCTGTAAGCTTTGGGGTAACCTCCATCATATGAAGATGCATTGCCTTTGCTAATGCAGTCCGTGCCTGTGGATTCTCCCGAGCAAGCTTGTTAATATGAGCCCTCATCCGTTCAGGCGGTATAGCACCAATGTTTATCCCAAGCTTTGAGAGTTCCTGACGTTCGAGCTGCTCACGTCTCTCTCTGATCTTATCAGGACTAATTATGTCGGCTAATACCCCTCTGTCAATATCATCATCATGGATATACGACTTAGCAAATAACTGACCATTTTCCTCCACTACCCTGGTTGTATTTCGGTTTTCCTGGGTAAGCATCGTATGAATACCTGGTGGTGGACGATGTATCAATTTCTTAACATGATTTGATGTATTAATCTCTTCAAGTTTTTCGAGCTGTTCTTTGGTAATAGGCCCAGAAGTAGAAATATGTGCATCGTTTATAGCCCCATCTGCTTTGTAAAATCTACTTACTAATCTGGCCAGTGATAATGCATCAGTGGCACCATATCTCAGGAACCATGGATTCATGTTTCCAGATTTGGAAACTTCTTCCATGTAGTCAAATTCCTGACCAGGACCCAAATCAACACCTGACAGTTTCTTAGGGGTATATTGTCCAAGTTTACGAAGAACAACCGCTACAAGACTGTTATCCTGTCCAACATCTTCCTTAATGCCAACTTTGGAAGATCCCATTCTTCTGGACAATGCAAGGGTATCATGAGCGGTAACTTCGCCTTTATTATTGGTAAGGGGTATACGAAATCCATCATCAGCAAGTCTTCCCACATCCCATGCCATGTTGTGGTAGAACTGGTGACATCCATCACGGCTAAACGCTCTATTGATCTCACTCCTGAGATGAGACATATCTCCAGAATCCTGTCTGAACGCATTAACCAGAACTGTGAAGGTTTTTTCTGCATGAGGACCATCAGCAACCGATATCTGAATAGTTCCAGGTTTGCCAGTCCTCATGACCTCTGTATCAACAGCTATCTGATGAGTAGCATCTGAAGTCAGAACCTTCATCATACTGGCAAGTTCATCTCTGTTTGATACAATAGTTGGATCTGATACTACAAGCGTTTTACCAGTTGCTTCTTTAAAATCAGCAGCAATACGATGAAGATTTTCACCATGCTGTTTGGCAAGTTTTACGTATTTATCTCGTAACTGATCTGGATCATTAATATTTGGCATGAAATAACCCCTACTTATTCGTAGAGTTTACTTCTTGCCATGTATTAGTTATTATCTCCATATCAAACAAAAGACGTTCAAGCCAGTCATCAGGATCATCCCATCCAAAAAGAGAAGATGGTCTGCATCCTGCAGTCTTTGATATCCTATGAAGAGTAGTTTTGAGATTATGAAGTCGTTGTTGTTCCTTCCCCTTGTCCTGGGAGTGGTTCATCGTCAATGAACCGAAAAATTTCACGGTCCATATTGATCTTGTTGAATAGACCCATGAAGATACCGTATTGATCCTCTCCTGGCATTTCATCATATGGAAGCCCTTCCACAATGATATGAGGTAACATTGCTGGAGCCCAGGTCTCGAATGCCTCACCAATCCGTATGAGATCACCAGGACTTAAGACAGGAACTTTCGTGGTGGTCATGACAGGAACAGATTCACCATTTTCATCAAGAACATCGTTACCATTCTCATCCTTCTTCCACATTGGTTCCCCATCTTCGTCAAATTTCTGAATTGGAACGGTATCAAACGTGACTTCAGTTGGAATTGCTTTTGTCATAATAGAGAAATGACTGGTCCCAAATCGTCCACCTGGTCGTTTAACCTTGTAGATCTCACCGGATGCACACTGAATGGTGTATCGGTTTTTAGACGATGCAACCACATGTCCTTGCGGAACAGACTGTTCAGCCCTCGTAAAAGCCATATACAGTATTATAGATCATATACACTATAAAAGATTAATCACTGGATGGGAAAGAATAAAATATAGTGAATGCCTTATGAGGCAAACACTACACTGAATGCAGCTGCGGTTGGCAGAGCACATTGGAAATTAACAGTCTTCTCCCACATGTTACGGTTCTGCACAGACCGATTCATGTCGGTGATGATTGCGTTGGTTGCAGTGATAGTAACCTGTGTGGTTGCACCACTTGGAGTTCTGAGCGTAAGTTTAAGTTCCCCACCTGCAGTCGGGTTGAGCAGTGTACCTGCAAACTCAGTCTTTGTTGCATCAAGTGCCTGGAGACCAGTATCTGTATTACCTGCAATGATCTGCTGAAGCATATCCCATTCACTAGCTCCAAGAGTCAGACTGCCACCAAGAGTGGTCATACCATTCATGTACAGACCCTGAAGGAACTGTGAACCGATATACCGATAATCCTGATCAAACTTACGATCAATCGTAAGCGTGACACCCTTTGCCTTAACTGGTGTGCTTGCAAGCGTCAGAGTTGCATTGTAAAACACCAGCATTGGGTGAGCATCAAATGTGGTTGTACTATCGTTAACCGGAGTATCAGTCGTGACACCACGTCTTCCAATCCAGCTCCACTTACACTTTGCATATTCTCCTACATTGAGCGACAGCTCACAGGAAGACATACCAACACCGAGATAATACACAGTAGTCCCATCACCATCATTTGCCTGCTCATCAGTAATACGGAGAGCAAGTTCGTACGGGGTCTGAGTCAGCGTATAATTGTCAGCGGTTGCTGGTTCTCCCATAAGAGACTGGAACAGAGCTTTTGTAGCTGTATCCTTACGCAGTGGACATTCTATGGTACCAGTTACACCGTATGCACCTGCAACGATTGAAGCAGGGGCAGTAATATCCATAGCCTCTTCCTGAATAGGATTACGAGCTACAACATCGCTTACCTGGCCAGACCTTAACTTCGTAAATGTACCGCCTGGTGCAGAAGCACTAATCGTATTAACACCATAATCAGTGCTTGCTGGTGCCACCAACGTAACGGCAACTTCTCTATCAGCCATGATCTATTTCCTCCCTAAGTAAACAAGGAATTTCAGCTCGGTACGATGTTCCCAGTTCACTTATCTTTATTTTCCCAAATTTAAAGGTTGTAGCCGTAAACTCCTGGCTTGCTACGAATTCCCGTTCAACCGTCCTCATAATTTCAGTAATTCTGGGTCTCAGTTTAACATCCGCCCGTTCAACATATAAAATAGTTATTGTCCATTCATTCACATAAGAATGGGTAGTGTATACCCTATCATCTAAATCAGTATAGTAAATGCAACATTCCTGATCGGCCAGCTTTTCCTGCTTCTGGTAATTCACTTCAAATCCAAGACTTCTCATAGATTTCCCAATTTGAGATTTTACCTCATCCGGCTCTGGATCCATATCAATCATAATAATCCACCAATACCTGTTATTTTCTTATTTCTATATGCATCAACCAGTTCTGTAGCAGTATACTCAGTATCGTCCATGGAAATATTCTGACCATCAAGACGAATCATATTACTTTCCATACCAAGAGTTTCTTTTATGCATTGTTCTGTAAATATACCATCCCATCTGAGCCAATAACTTGCTGGAAATCCTTTCCAATGTCCACCAGGTCTCATAGAATTTCCATCAAAATGCATTCCACTGACTGGTGATGCACCAGACATAAGTAATTTTACCAATTGAACCTGGCTTCCACGATCAGATGTTTTCACCACATTCAATAATGGTAATGTACCAATTTTAGATCCCATAGATATTTCTGGCATCCCGAGTGCATTCGATAACACAGACCGATTACCGCTCCTTTTTGGCATCTGAAGCTTAAAATCACCAGATTTAGTAAAGTAATTTGGTTTTGTCCGATTAAAGTATCGCTTAACGTTTGTTTGCCAAAAAAGACGGAGCTTATCGCCTGTCATTAACAGAACCATAAGATATAGATCATAGTCATAGTTCTTGAGTAAGGAAGGATCCCCAAACTCATAGAACTTTAAAACTTCCACGGCTACCACCGCTTACTAAAATCTGCTATCGATGTTGGCATTACAAAAGCAGGGATCGTTCCTTTCACTTTTGAAAAGTCGATTGATAAATCATCTGAAAGTGGGTATTTACTGATGAGTGATAGATATGCTTTTGCCATCGATCTATGCTGCAAAGACTTCTGTATCGTAGAATATGGAACCTCTCCCTGTTCCTTCTCAACTAACGTTGTCCAGGTAACATGGGTATAATATGCTGCGAGGAACTCAATTCCTGTAACAACTGCGTTTGATTCAGCAACTTCTGACTTTATAAGAGTTACAAATGCTTCTGCCCGTTTTAAATCACCAAGAAGGACAGGATCAAGAACGTAGCTCTCTGGAATGTCAGAAAGGTTGTTTCTGACCCGTTGAATAAGAGGAGAGAGATCCATTATAGGATCCTCCCTTAGATGGTCGGACGTGCATCACAGACATCCTGGAATATCAGGATTCTGTTATTCTTCGTCTGATCTGCCTGACTGTTTGGCATAACATGAGTATTGTACAGCTGAGTAACATACCACATGTCACCAACACCGTACTCACGAGCCTGCTCAACAAGTGGGATTTCTCCACCGGAATAAACAAGGTGCAATGCGGTTTCCTGTCCCTTATAAACCAGCATCGCTTCAGTATCAAGCTGTCTGGTTGGAATGAACTGAACACCATACTTCTGAGTAACCCATTCAACGGGGCTCATTCCCAGAGTAGTGAATTCATTTGGACGTGCTGGCTGGTTCATAAATGCCCACATTTCTGCCGGATAAAAGAGCAGTGCTCCTTTCATCTGGGCTACATTCATGTAGGTCTTTGAAAGAACCCATTTAATACCCTCAGCAATGTCCATCGGAATATTAGATGTGGCAGGATCATCCCAGTGTGCATCTGCGGTAATAGTTTTACCAGCATGAAGCTTAAGGGCGGTCTTGATCTCCTCATCCTTTGCCCAGGCAAGACCACGAGCCACTGCAGTCATCGTATATTCCATCTGGATATCCATCTGGTTACGTGCCTTGGCTTCGTCAGTGGTCATTAAACGGGTCTGGTACTTCTTCATCTTGGTATAGATGTCGAACCATCCGAGTTTCTGGTACCGGGCAAGAGTTCCTTCCTCAACTTCCTCAGGATCAAGACGCTCAACCTGTGGAAGAGTCATACCGAAGTTTAGGGCATCAACATTGCGTGTCTCAACAGCTGCACCGAATTCCAGCATGGATTCAGCTTCAGTGTAGAGAATATGCTTGATGATCTCCTTCTTCATTGCGTCCTTATCGGAAGCTAACTGGCCAAATTTATACACCATGATTAGACCTCCTTAATAATCTGGACACGAATCACAATACATTCAGCATTTACTCCTGCCTGTGCAATACTCTCTGTATCGTCATCAACTGCAGTCATTGCGATACCAAGTGAGTAGGCACAGCTAGCGATATCGGAAAACTTATCGTGTTCTCCATATGCCCGGATACCAATCTTATCACCGAGTGCAATAGCTGAGTGACCTTTACAGAGCGGAACTGAAATTTCATCGCCTTCACGATACCGTCTGATAGGCATTGAGACATCTGATTCATAATATGACTCATTATCAACACCGTATACATACGGAATACGTGCAAGGTAACTGGATCTCAGAGTAAATCCAACGGGCCTATCAGTATGACCTGCATAAGTGACCCATGGACGACCATTCGAATCAGTCTTGGCCGTATTATACTTGACAGAAACACCACCGAAGTAAGCCTTGTCATCAATATAATGCATGATCTGATCTGCATCATTGACAAGACCTCCACCGGAGATCGTCGCGTCGTTATTCAATGGCATTACCATGATAAACTACCTCCTTTTAAGGATTATTTGAACATATTTACATATCGTTCGCTGTTGAATCCCAAGTCAGTCATACATTCCTCAAAAACCTGTTTTTCGGTTTTCTGACCAGAACCCTGCGTACCGAGACCCTGGGGAACACCGTTGAGCGTAGACTTCTCAATAAGAGATGTCCTCATACCGTTCAGGATATCGATAGCCTGGATTCTTGGAACTTGGGAAACAAGGCTTGATGGGTCTGGAATACCCAGTTTCTTGAGCTGAGAAACTACATCTTCAAATTTCTCATTCAGCAGTTTGTCAGTTACCTGTTGATTGGCAGCGGCCTGAGCCTTGAGTGCAGCAAGTTCAGAAGCCGAATTGTTATCGGTTGTGCCAGTCGGTTGATTCTGCTGCGTGATCTCGGCGTCCTGGGTGCTCTGACCCACCTGAGAGACTGCTTCATCGATCATGGCCTTTGTAGCAGGCATAAGCTCAGTAAGCACAGCTTTTGCGGTGCTTTTTACAATCGCATCCACATCAATGTTCTGAGCTGGTGGGGTTGTCCCTGCATCCTGAGCTCCAGCATTGTTTGTCTGTCCATTCATTCCGTCTACGGTGGAAAACTTCTCAATCATATAATTTACCTCATTACCCATTGCACCAGAAGGAACAAAGCAAAGAGCCTCTATCTTACGATCAATAATGTTTCCATTTGCATCCTTCATGGTCTCAATTTCTGGAGAAATCTGGTCATACCCTGAAGCTACAAGCTTCTGGGCTGCAGAATTAAAAATAAAGCCGTTATGTGCAAGTTCTGTACCATCAGGAGACATTCCAAGACGGAATGCATACCCGGCAAGTTCTCGCTTTCCCAGCCCTTTCCCATGAAGATCCACATAGATCGGAATAGGTTCGGTTGCATTATCGTGCATCCGACGAATATCAAAGGCACCGAATTTCGAAGGATATGGTTTACCATCATCATCGAAGTTGGCACCCTGATATTCCCCGATTTTCACAACAGTGCCTGAAGTTTTCAGAACATCGTGTGATTTATAATTCAGTGTCATAAGAATCTCTGGGTATATCTTATTCTATTGCCAATATATAAAAATAACACTACAGAGACTTAGTTATCTAAATAAAAATTGATTTAAGAGGATTAACTGGTTGATTTTTCAGATTTACTCATTCCAGCACCAGTCGGCCTCTGGTTTCTTGACTGTGGAGTATCAGGATACTTCGGCTCAGGATCTTCATAATCACCATCTGCACCTATAGTCGCGCCGTTCCTGACGAGTTGACCATACTGTTCCTTATGAAGATTCGGATGCTTTGTAACAGCTCTGCATTCATCATAGGTGTAGATTCCAGAGCTTGCCATAGCAACAGACTTCTTTACCTGGTCAATCTCAGTAGCAGCTAGTGTAAAGTCCAGCTTAACCCTCAGATATTCAACCGGATAGGTCGGATCAATTGCCAATAATCTCTTCTTAGTATTCTCTAAAATCGGTTTAGATACTTTCTTGGCAATCTGCATTATCTTAGTATTAGTATAGTTACTAATGAGTAACTCTGATGCATAACTGTTGGCAGAAACCCCGGTCACAATCGATTTGGGAACATTTATGGCTCCCCATATCTGATCAGTAATCTGGGTAAACAGCTCATTTGGTGCCATATAACTCGTATTTGAATGTTCAATTGGGACAATTTCCACAGAATTCAATGTAACATATCCCTGATCCGGCAACTTATTAGAGATCATATCTGCATATGCCTGACAGTCACCTTCAGCCCGCTGTTTAGCCATATCCATCATTTCGGTTATGCCTCCTGCCCCGGCAAACTTATCCAGTGAATACATTTCAGCATCCAGTTTATGATGATCTCTTGGTACGTTGGCCCATCTCCACATTGCATCAATGGCCATAATGATTCTCTTTTGCCAAACAGCCAATATTGCACGCTGGAGTGGCGAGACAGCATACAGTCCATAGGTCATTCTGCCACGAGAATCAGTCTGCCAAATCGGAGTAGACCTCATTTTAACAATATAACATTCATCAATTGGGTATTCTCTCTGTAAATGAGGAACATTCTCATCTACAACAACCCAATTTACCTTGGTTATAACCATCTTAGCTATATCAACCAAAGGTGACATGATACGCTCTAACGTATCAAGTAACGTAATTTTACGGTTTGGTAAAACCTCAAGTGAGAAATCAACTGGATTCTCATGAATATAGATATTGCCGTAGATTGAAAGAAGCTCTCCATATACTTCCATAATCTCGGTCATATCGTTCAGTTCAGCCAGGTAATTAGCATGTTTCACCATTTTCTCAAGTTTTTCCAGTTCGGGTACTTTACCACCCGGAATAAACATGTCTTCGATGTTTGCAAATTCAAAATATTGAAACGCCTGACCAACCATCGTGCCAACCTTGTCAATACCACCACCTACTTCAGGTTCCCATGCATACATCTGCTCAAAGATGTCCTCTTCAGGCATCGTATCCCACTGGGTCATTCCAATGATGAAGTTTGTAAAGCTGTTTGCCCCCCTTTTCGCAGCAACCGTACCCCCACCAAAAATTGGATCCTGTATACGGGCAACACTCGAAAAAACCTCCTTAATCTTCTTGACAATTCCCATGATATTACCTCAAAATAACCTGTATAAGTCTATGCATTCACTATATTTATTAGTGATAGCGTATAACATAAGTCTACCCACAAAACAGACGAACCAACCAAAGGATAGAATCTCATTACCGGTTCTTCCTTTGTTGTTCCGTTTGAGACCTTTCCTACTTATCAGAACTGATCGTTTGGTTATACAAATCGTGGCATAACCATCGGTGGCATCATACTCATCAATTCGAAATGCGTTAAGTACCAGCATAGATTTGCCACACAGTCAGAAACGTCCTTACTTCGATTCCACAAGTGATTCACGTTTACTTTTCCAGACTTTCCTTCCTCAACAATCAGTTGATCAGCCTCTTCTTTAAGTTCTGGGTCCCAGCAAATTTCCATTGGATATTCGGCTTCAGGATCCATATGAGAACGCCAGGTATCATAATCCTCTTTGGTAACGATATGTTTCTCTGGTAAAATTCCATGTTTCTTATAGACCTGCTCATTAACTTCCGGAAACATCCAGGCATCAAATACGAATGCAGAGACATTACAACGTGGAATTGCCTCATGGATAAATTTCCAGACATCACTGGACATAATAAACGGGTCACCATCTTTCTTCCTGAAATAATAAACACCATCACAAACTAGTCCTTGCCATGGTCGTTTATACCCAATTGCCACCCCAAATTTGTCGGATGTAGCTGCCGGATCAATGGTCATGACATGGGGATAATGCTCATGTGGTTTTCCCCCACTCCTCAAGATGTTATCAAATCCTGGTATCATCCGGATTCCTTCCGGAAACTGTAGACCACCAGCTAATTCCGGTTTACAGCCATAATCTCGCCATAATGTAACAGTATCATTCTTATATTTTTCAAAGAGAGACTTCTTGGAAAATTCAGGCCGTGGATTTAATTCCCAGGTCGGAGCAATGAGCCCAATGGATTGGACGTTATCTATCCCATATAGTTCAACATCATTAATTGCCTGTTTGGCCAGCGTCAATATCGGTCCAGAAGTGGTCTTTGGACTGGAAACCACCAGCATTTTACCCCAATCACCCAATGTATCCCTAGACTTATTCATCCTGGTATATACTTCCATACCCGCACGTTTTGACTTGGATTCCTCAAAATAATCTATTTCATCTAATCCTACGAGAAAATTGGTCCGGCCAACCGCCGTATTAATCCACGAACCCAGGACCTGTGCATGAATATGCTTATCATTATAGTCAATACGGTCATTTTTGAAGGAGAAGTTGAACCACTGACCAAGCCATTCATTATTCTCCATGGCATTCCGCATGTTGGCAAATATTCCATCCTGTGCCAGCTGGGCCGAGGTAGCCATCATCGTTAAAAATAATTCCTGGCTCCTACTCAACCTGAAGAATTTCTGTGGCTCCGGTAATCTTGCAATATCGAAAAATGCGTAGCTTGCAATTATAGAGGCCAGTTTTGTCTTTCCACTATTATGCACCACGAATCCATTTGCAATATAACAATTTCCATCCGGGACATGTAAATCATACATGTCAATTACTTCATTCGTTTTATCAATAGACTTAATTTTTAGACTATATTTGGGTAAAGATGATGTTTTACCATTTGATTGATTTATGTAATTTAGGCATGTATTTATCCCATCCACCTTATGTTTGGTATTGAATCCTATCTCATCCTTAAACTTCTGTATGTTTTTACCATATACCCTGATGGTATATGCATTATTTTCACGCTTTACCCTAGAACTATATTCAACGGACTTTCCTATTGATATCCCAGATACTATACCGAGTTCCAGCAGTAATTGTTGTATTTGATATGCCAATTGCTCTGAAACGGTGGTAGTAGTAACTATAGGCTTCTTGTAATTGCCAGATTTTGCGAGATATGCACTTCCATCTCCATCAAAATAACCACGTAGAAATGCTCTCTTAACTTCAGTTGGCCCCTGCAGTATTATATCTGGAATTTCTTTTGTTGTAGAATTCCAACATCCTACACCAAGTGCATGTACAAATTTGCATACCTGACTATGTAATATGGTGATAGTCTTTGCATCCGACGTTAATTTCTTATTTTCTCCAATATCACAATGAAACAGTGTCTCTACTAAGTAAGTATAACGACTCAGGGTTTCTGGATTCTCTTTGGTAAACTCACACCTGTTTTCACGACCAATGGTGCCATCCGCTATAATATAACCTATGAATTCTGCCAGTTCTATAGACAAACGTATAGGAAATGAACACGGTTTGGTTCCTTTGTAATATATTCCCTCAATTGATTTTTTAATATGACTCGGGAACTCATAAGATGTGAGTTCGCTATGGATACTATGTCTCCACGATATAACATCGTTTACAGACAGATCACACACTCGTACCCATTCACCATCACGAAATACCTTGTGATCCCCACTACACTCCAGTTTAAATCCATACTCTGTTGTTACTATCCATTTTTGCTTTTGTCCTGCATATATCACTTCGTCAAACTTTACCCATCTCTCCCCGTTGTAAACCATTGTTGCTTTAGAAAATGGAATATCCTCAATCTTTATGAGGCCCACATCGGTTTGTATTAGAGAAGTTCCTGATATACAGCGCTGACCAAGTGCAAGATAGAGATCCCGGATCATCTTGGCATTCTTATCATATTTATGCCGGTAGAATAGCCGTAGATATTCTTCCTGCCATGGAAACAGTTCTTCCTCTTCTAAAATATTGAAGACATACCAGACTGGATCCTCAGATCCTTTGATCATCCCGGTCATATATTCCCTGAAATCCTTTCCATCCAGGGTCTCGCCCTTCGTAATCTCTATCTCATCATTCCGGTACAACGAATTCTTCGCCAAGTTTAACCACCATATTGCCTTTTAATTCACATTGCCGTGTCGGAAATAGACAGGGGCGTCCGTGAAACTGCTCAAGACAGACCATCTGTCCTCTGAACATCATCTTACTAAAGCAGTATTTCGCCCCTAATTTCATAATTCACCGTAGAAACAAGAACCATACCGATAATCCAAATCCTGCCATACCAATTACAAATCCCATAAGTAATGAGAACTGGTCGTTTGTCAATCTATTCACCTCACGTAATCCATAGGGGAATGATCATGAGAACCATCCACTGCGTCTTGCAATGTCAATGGTCCCGATTGTCACAAACAGAATCAGTACAATTAGTACGTCACGTTTCAATATTCTGTTCATATTTTCTCCGCTAATACTGGTATACTCGTGGACATGCCTTCGATGGCCTTCAGAGCTTTCGGTCTGCATTCATCACAGAGGTCCATCATCAGTACATTGGTTAGTCTCTTGAAATCATTGGTTATATTGATGATTTGGAGTTTTGGGTCAGACTTATTGAGTTTTCCATCTATCTCGGCCATAACCTTGAGATTTTCACGAATTTCCTTAATTAGGCGGATAGCCATGTCCATCGTACTGCGTTCGATCTTCGTATCTACGATCATTCCATCTAGCCATAATTCAAGGATATCCGCAAATTTCACCATCTTTAATCGGACATAGTCCGGGTTGTCATGATGTAACGCAGATTCGTGGCTACAATGATGGTAAATATGTTCATTTACGGCTTCTGGGGTCATTCCAAGGGCATCTGCACAGTCAAATGCCGTTCTATGATAGTTAAGAATGAGCCGTTCCCATGATGCAGATGTGACGGGATCCCTGCATAAAGGACAATTCTCATCGTAAATAGTATTCACCCTCTATATTTACTATTAATAACATGAACAGTTATTAGATAGAACTTAATAAAAAAGATTTGGGTAATACCAATAAAAATGGTGCTGTTAGCACTTTGGTCCTTTTTTAGTTTTATTACCAATTTTGTTTGCAGGTCCCTTCTTACCACCAAACTTTGCTGGTTTCTTCGACTCAGTGTTTTTACCCTGATTAGCCGTTGCCATATCCATCTATTAGATTAACAAGGATTTATAGATGACTACCGTGGAGAAAATGGATATTTTGTTGAGAGAATTGGAATTTTTTTTTGGGAATTGTTAGTCGATGGAGAAAATGGAGATAGGTTGGTGGCATGGCCGAAATTTTTTGGGCAGAGATTTTTGAGATAATTGTGGAGGAAATGGAGAAAGAGTTCATTTTTTGGGCTCTGGTAGATTGTGGACGATCAGCGGTGATACAGCGCATATAAGTAGCAATTTTTCTTCTGCTTCTTATATCATTGCTTATCATCGAGGAGTTGAACAGAATGACACCAGATAGTATCATTAGAATTCAACTGACTGCACCATATCAGTCAGTAGTTCGTGATGTGAACGATGTCCCTGAATCAATCAGGGACTTGTTATTAGAAGATATCCCACATGACTATGGGCTCTATCTTCCATTATAATCTTTTATTTAATCCTGACAGGGCATCAGTTGAGGCTGATGACCCAGGAGTTGAACTAGATGACAAGAATGACTGTTGAGCAGGTTAAGCTGCTCAAGGACTTCGACTACAAATATACCGTAGTTGAACGTATTGGACATGAGAAAGCCGCCTTCTACTTTGCATCACATGAGTATGATGCATACCAGAAGGAGATCGCCTCTGCTCAAGCAGCAGGGGTTCTCGTTAGTTATGGGGCCAGATTTATGAAGGCCCGATAACACCCCTTATTTTTAGACTATAGATCATGTAGGTTCGCCATAGCCTACATGAGTAGATCTACCCACTATAGCAATAGAACACTTCGTACACGTCCTCTTTCCTATAGTGGGGTTATCCGACAGGGCATCAGCAGTGACAGTACTGATGTCCCGGAGTAACTAGCATGGCAGTATTAAAGAATATCCCAGAAGGCTACCTTGTGGTAGTCTCCCCAGCAAAGAGTGAGGATACTGTTACCAAGCATCTTGCCATCAGGCAAGACGTATTAGAGTACCGATTAACCAAAGACTTGGTTAAAATGGTGCAGAAGAAAGGTAGTCTCACTATCGGTGAGGCCAATAAGCGTCTCCACACTGACAGGATAATAGACCCAAATGGTAGGGTCTTCCTATCAGCTGAGAAGATTACAAGTGAACACCCCCTAGAATTTAAAATAGAGGGTAAGCATATCATGGCAGCACGTTAAATGACGGTTAAATATATTAGTGATCTGACTGTAAAACAGAAAGATCACCTAATCAGGATCTACTTGTGGGATAAATACCACAACGGATCTTGTTGGTGGGGAGAGGATGAATCCTACTCTCCACGTACTATAGAATCTCTCATAAGACACCATCTTGTCTATGAGAGGGAATCGAAGTGGGCAGTAAAATGCACATTGAAGGGCATAGAACTAGGTAGAAGGGGATTTGTCCGAACCTGTGCCTATGATGAGATATATCGGGAATATGCCGATCAATAACCCTAACATTTTTGATGTAGTGTTCAATCACATTAGGGCTGTCCATCCCACCAGCAACTAGGTGGGTATGGAGAAACTAACATGACAACCAATTTCCAGCAGCTCGTAGCACGAGCACATGCCCAGGCAGAAGAGTATGGACTTCGTTACCACAATGCACTCTCATGTGCCATATTCATGGCTCACAGATTTAAGCATGAAGTGGAGAGCCCATCTGGGTATGGAGGAGAGATAGCAAAGAGATTTGCTGACGGTACCACCACCACAGACTTTGATAATGAGTCAATGGTATGGTATCAGTTTGCAGTAGCTCAGTCTATCGCATGCAGAGGATTACTTGGTAACTATCTTCTCAGGGAGTGGTAATAATGTCTGCTAGCCGTAGGAACAAACAGATAGAGGTCTTACATAAGGCTATATCTGAACCAGTCATGGACAAGTTAGAGATTGGTACTCCTGGTAAAGGTGGGGTGATCACAGTACATGGTCACTTCGATAACCCAGAAGAGTTCCAAAAACTAATAGACGCTGCAGTGATGCTGCGTAAATACGCAGCTGAGCAGATGGAGAGATCATAATGACAGCATATCTACACCACAGCAACTACCAGGAATTCAAGACTAAAAAGAGTCTGAAGGAATGGGTAGGAAAAGAGGTATGTACTATAATACCACGTATGCAGGGTGACGAATACGTAGACAACTACGTAGGAGCCATTGTAGGGCCTGGTCCCTACAACCGCAAGTGGTATGCAGAGATTGTTGTCGAGAATAACATAGTTGTGAAGGTGAAATAGATGGTACACTGTAATACAGAAGAGTATCGAGAGTACTTAATAGATCAGGTTGAAACGCCTGAAGAAGAGCAGGAATATGAAAACATGACTGATGGAGAGATCATGGACATATTCTGGTCCGGATATGAGGACTACTGTTATGAAGTTGAGAAAGATCGTCGTCTATGTGAAGATGACGATTACTAACCCTTATTTTTGGGCAGATAGCATGTCAGCCCATGTATGACTGATATGCCTGCACCAGACAGTAACTGGTAGGAATTAGACCATGGCAAAGAATGTAGCACCCAAGGCACAGACTCAGACCACCACCACCGTTGTTGGTATCAATATCTCAAAGATGGTGATGGATAATCTGAGGTCTGCACGGGAAAGCATTGAAAGCATAACAGTTGACCTTGCTCTTCTCGATGTAGACACTATGGTGGCATCACTTGCAGAGAACATCATTATCATTGCTGATGATGTGAACAATCACTTATCAACAGTGGTTAAGGGCAAGAAGATTAGTACCACAGATGCAAAGAGACAGCTTGGTGACATCACCGTTGATCTCTTACTCAAGCTCCTTGATGAGACAATCACTCTTATTGAAGGGACTGAGCAGTTTGGTAATACCACTCTATCAGTCAAGTCACTCAAGGGTATCAGAGTAGCATCTGAAAAGATAAAGGATGATGCAGCAGACCTAATGATAGAGAACAAGATCTACAAGGTCAGAAATCCATCCTAATCACCTTCTTTATGGCTCACAGCACCCATGAGAAGGTCTCTGCCCTCGGAGTAATCCAGGGCAGGAATTAAACAATGAAACTCACTAAGCAGAGCAAACAGATTGCTGATGCAGTCACCGTTGCACTGGTGTTCATCAGCCTGGTATCGTTTGTATTATCCTACCATGCACTCGTTGCAATGGCAGTGAATCATGGATTACCAGTCTGGTTAGCCTGGTTGTGGCCTCTCTGTCTTGATGCATTCATGATCACCGCTTGTCTTACGGTGATCAGGTTTCAAATGCTCAAAGTAAAGACACTATATCCATGGTCTGTAGTCATTCTTACGACTGCAGCATCATTAGGATTCAATGTGGCATCTGTTTACAATACTGGTGATCCACTCACCATGTGTATGTATGCAGTACCACCACTCACAGTGTTTGTAGCATTAGAACTCCTGCTCATGATCATCAAGGTAGAGCAGAAATCTACACCAAGAAGACGTCGAACACCAGTACGCAAGACAGTAGTGAAGGTGACAGAATGAAACAATCGGTATTGCGAGAAGGGACCAGAGTAGTCAACTGTTACATGCTATCCAAAGACCATGGGAAGCATGGAACCATCCGAAACTCTCTTTTTAATCCTAGAGTAAAGGGTTGGACCAGAACATTTGCATGGATCCAATACGATGATGGGAGTGAGAACAGTGAGATGAAGAAATATCTGGCCAGGGAGGATGAAGTATGTCAGTGAAGAAGTATTCAATCGAACTTGATATTGAATCATCTATGACAATCGAACAATTAGCTAGGAAATTAGATAGATTGGATAAGATTGAGACGTTCATGATCAAGCGACGAAAAGTGGAGAGCGTAACAAGCTTTCCTAAATTTGACCGAATTGTTGGAGAAAACGTAAGGGACTCACAACCCTGGGAGTAATTATGTCAAAATATAGAGTGTGTAATGTATGTGGTAAACCAGTAGATATTACCAAACACCACATCAGTTTTAACAACACAAATGTTGATGGGACTCGAGCAAAGCGAAAGTCCTACGAGCACGTTGAGTGCTCAGACATCATCTAACCTCCTATTTTTGTAATCCCATAGAGGGGTACAGTTAAGGCTGTACTCCGTGGAGAACTAACATGACAGCAGACGAACTATGCATCGAAGTATCTGTACAGACCATGATCGACGCACTCGAAGACTCTGGAGACTACAAAGTCTTCACCGTTGATGAGGATGGCATTGAGAATGCAGTAGACTGGATCACTGATGAGGCTGATGCAGATACTATCCTCGGCCCTATAGATTCAGAGAGCATCATTAAGCATCTTGAGGAATCCATTGATGCAATGGTATGCATGAAGAACCCAACGATCACCTCATTGGCGTATTCGTCCAGTATCTACAACGTGAGGGATATATCGGAAATCTCATCTCAATGATGAGAGCAACTGGTGTGCCCCTTGAGAAAATCATCAGACACTACATTGATGATGCACTGACCGAAGAGAAATCAATGATGGACAAGGAGTTGTACTAATTATGAGGAAGGATTACAACTTCCACTTTCTCACTGGAGATGTAAACTTCAGAGATTATGGTGGTAAATGGTATCGTCGTGAAGACGACACCAACTTCACCGTTATAGAGATGGTGAATATGGAGGATGCCTGTGGAGATATCTCGAAAGGTAAGTATCTTGCCCTAATATCCGAGGTGTCATTAGACGATCCAGTACGGAATGCTGATGCCCTCAAATGTTGTGGATGGACATTACAGGATGTCCTAGGCAGCACAGAGATGCTTATTGAAGCCCACACCTGTTACGGTGGGAACCAAATGGCTCAATTGTTTGGTAACAACTTCTACAGCCTGTTAAGTCAGGCTAAACACTACTAATTTTTACCCATAGAGGGGCAGGTAACCAATCCTGTCCCGTGGAGTAAACAACATGAACAACAAGAATGAAACTGAAGCATTCAAAGCAATCAGCCAGCATTGTAACTACATGGGTACCAATCTCGCTGAAGTAGGTAGGCTCCTTGCATATGATCATCCTACACTTCAACAAAACTTCATGAGGATTGTTATTGGGTTTATCGAAACCCAAGCGGAGAAAGAATACAGTGATCTCCGTAATGAAGTAACAGTAGAGCAGTGCAAGAAATTTAAGGAGACATATTCGGCAGATGGTCTATATCTGCCATATGTATAATCCTTTTTTACCTGGATACCTGTGCTATTGTGACAGAATAGTACAGGCTGGAGTAACTAGCATGAGCAATCACAGAGTGAGCTGGGAACAAGAAGTTCCAGAAGTCAGAAAGCTGTTGAAATCCAGAAACCTCACCATTGAGTATTGCAAGCGTGGTAAGGGCACAGCAGGAGGATGGATTGAGGTATGTGTAGTCTATCCAGACAATCTCCCACCTATGACCAAGCCTGTTGAGCGATATCCAGGTCAGATCGACCAGGTATACACCAACGCCTATTCAGACTTCAGATGTGAACTGATGGGTGCTGTTCAGTATGCATGTGGACGTGAAGACCTGGAAGATGACATCCAGACTGATCTATTCATGGTGAACATTCTACTCTCTGTTATCTCGAAAGAGGAATATGAGAAGAATAAAGCCTGGAAGAAACAGCAGAAGGATGAGCTTACTAAAGGCAAGACATGCAAGGATTGTGGTACATTAGGTAAGTATCAACAGAGAAAGGTCAGGTATAGAAACGTATATCTCTGCCCAAATTGTGGAAAGGAGTGGTTATATTGACCACATTCACTCTTTGGATTGAGCATTACCAGCAATCCGAGAAGAGAGGTAATGTATTTCACATGCCTGTTGGTATCACTGAAGAAAATATCCATGTGAAGACAGCTGATGGAGAGTATTTCATGAGCATGGATGACGTTGTTAAGTATATCATTGAGAAAGGTGAGTTGAATGAAGAAGTATAGAATCAGGTACTCAACATATGCCATTGTTGAGGCAGAGAACAAGGAAGATGCACTGAACAAAGACTGTCAGTCACAATTAACAGATAACATGCAGGTTCTCGAAGTGGGAATGCTGTATTAATACTCAATTGTGGGTTCAATCCATCCTATTTTTGGGTATCCTTGGCAATGAAGCATGTGCTGAGCCAAGGAGTTAGCATGAAAATCGAGAAGTTATACGCAGAATTCCAGGAGAAGAAGCAGGTCGCAGAGATTATTGGCAAGGAAAAACTGTTCGAATCCCGTGGATGCATACACTGGTCCAAGATGTCAGGTAAGATGCATGGGAAGAGAGCAATTGGACGGCCAATGACCTCCAGATGTGTGAATAATCAGAAGTTGGATGGTTGTATCTGTCAGAAATGCTATGCAACCAGGATCAACGTGATATATCCAAGCATGGGAGCTGCCCTTCAAAGGAATCGTGATCTCAATGTCAATGATATCCTTGAGGATCCACCATCATTTACCACCACTGACCTTACGTGGAGGTCAAACTGGAATGGTGATTACGAGGATGAACATGATGTCCTGATAGATTTCGCCATATGTGATGTGCTGAATTATGCCATATGTACAGCATGGACCAAGCAGGGCAATATAGTAGAGCGTGTAATCGATGAACGCCCATCAAATTACACGTTGATGCAGAGTTCATACATGATTAATCAACAGGATGACATGTGGGACTTTGCAGATCAGATATTCACTATCTATACTGCTGATTACGCAGCAGAGAATGATATAGATATCAACTGTATTGGTGCATGCAGGCTATGTAAGCGATGCTATGGTGACTTATCCCACAGACCGAAAGTGATCAATGAATTGCTGAAAGGCGACGAGATCAAATACTTCAAACTGATGGGGATAGAATAATGCATAACGACTACTATTATCTCAGTACACATCGCAGGATGAAAGAGATAGGAGAGATTATTGACCTGGCCGAGTCTGGTAAGAACTTTTATACCAGTCATAAGGTGACCGATAGTTTGGTAAAGATTGATAATCATCTTGATAAAATGGAGGTGGAAGCACGTAAAATTCTAAAATCATCCAAATAATTTTTCGTTAACATCACCAAATATTAACTAATCAGTCTGTTAATTTACTTCACAATACATGATCTAACCATTTCTTTCATTAACTACACAATAGTTGGCTTAAGCACCACTTGCCGTTTGCCAACCCTATACGCAAACTAACGTAGATACATCTCTACATTCCATCCCTTATTTCAATTTCTAACTCCGGAGCTGAGCCGCTTTTATAAACGGAACATTTAGTGGGCCTGGAGCGCAAACTATCATAGCTACGGCGTTAAAACTCTAAACCATGCCTGGTCCGGATAATTTCGCAGAACTTCCATTCTGAGAACAAATTTAATTATCATAAACGCAATATATTATTATGAATCACAAGTGGAACATCCCGGTTAGTGTAACCGAAAATCCAATTGAGTATCATAGATTACTCCGGATAGCACGACATGACATAAATAAGGAGTATGAATCATCCATACCAAGGAGACGAGCCAACGTTTTACGGATACGCCTGAAGAAATGGCAGCTTGCTCAATTCATTAATAATAATCCTAAATGCTCCAGGTGTGGTCTGAAGGCAACTGAACAAAACATGGAATGTTTTGACTTTCACCACATAAAACCAAAGTTATTCAATCTTGCACCATTCACCATCAGTATGAAACGGCTGAAAGAAGAAGCCAAGAAATGTATTCTGGTATGTTCTAATTGTCATCGCATTATCCATCGTGAAATAGATGATATTACCCTGGAAATTTAACTCTTTTCTTTTTCCATTCTACGATCTTAATACCTGGTCCGGACAATATATGGTAGATATAGTGAATAAAATAAATATATATTTTTAATATATAATGGGAAAAAAGTTTGTAAGTGCCTTTATTTTTTTTAGTGTGTGCATGTGTGCATTTTTCCCTCTATTTTTACCCAATAATACTAAAATAAACTAGTCTGACTACATATATAGAAAATTTATTAATTCTCTGAGGTTAGGTTGTCCTCCATAAATATAAAACCATCCCAAATTCGAACTCATAACATATAAAGCCCAGCCCTACACATAAACATCCTGGAGCCAAGCGCACCCAATTCATAGCCTCAGCATATAACCTCCGACCCACCATAATACCCAGGTGCCGCACTCCCAATTGCCCTCATAGTATAATTAGATCTGCACACATTTTGCACACATGCATGCACACATTGATAATGGCATACATCTAACATTACATGCATGGCTACCATACGACTAAACGATGATGTATTCGAACGTGCTAAGATGCATATGGATAATCGGTCCTGGAATCAGTTCCTTGATTACATGATGGACCGGGTATATGGAACACCTGGAGCAAATTCAACTGGAACAAACTACACTAGTAATAATGCACCTGGACCTAAACCGGCACCAGTGCCCATGGATACTAACAGCCTGGAGCGAGAACTCAAGAGCAAGACGTTTCCCACTATGAAAGATGCGAAGAAAGCAGTGGATAACATGAATAAGATCCTGGGCATCGCGAAATACTTCATAGTCCAGGAAACCATAAACGAAATTCCCGTGTTCACTGCCGGGTATCATCCCATGACAACCGAAGAAAAAGCAGAACATGAAAGAAAAAATAGTCCGACCAACAGCATGGGATGGTCCGAGTACCTCAATAGCATCCGGTCACCCAAACAAGAATGCGCAGTTCACTAATACTGTCAATTCACAGTGAGAATTCAACCTATAATGGCGACATCATATCAATTTCATCTATTTTCTCCACTACATTTATATGTCCAAACGTAGACATTGTAGTGTCGAGCCTTACCAGGTTTGGCAGTGAAATCCCGAACCACCGATACGGTATCCCGGCGGGATGGATGTAGGCAGACCGACCCAGCAGGACCACTTGTGAACCAGTCAAAGGTGTGGACGGCAACATACGCCCCCAATGACGACTGGAGCCAGTAGTCTTTCCCTGTGTAGGAGAGGTGATACCCGACGACAAGCAAGGAGAGCTTCGCTCCCCGACCCCACAGGGAAGGCTAGAAGTCAGGGAGTAGAAGCCGGTATAGAATTACGAATAACCTCATAGGTTAGACCAACCTCCTAGAGAGTAGTCACTATGAGGACAGCAGACCATTTATTTTGCCAAGACCAACTACGTTATGTATGCCATTATTTTACCGATTCTAATGAGTTATCAGGTTCGAATCCTGACATCGGTTTCCAGGTATTGGATAAGAAGTACTCACCTGGACGGTATGAGCAGACCGTTATCATGCACTCTGGAGCGGACCAACTCCATAATCAACAGGTCTGGAGCACTGTCTCCATGATAAACCAGTGTAACCAGAGATATTCAAGGTGTTGTACTGGAGGACGCTCCAGAAGTGGCAGGTTCGATGCCTGCCTCTGGTT
>Ga0172381_10000841_pt1 | contig 38185 bp, 65 predicted proteins | sample Leawel6488metaG_FD_119754 | JGI IMG/M metagenome (GOLD analysis project Ga0172381, IMG submission 119754) | Leachate microbial communities from a municipal landfill in Southern Ontario, Canada - Leachate well 64-88 metaG | ecosystem: Engineered > Solid waste > Landfill > Unclassified | place... | reverse complement strand
GTATATCTCTGGCACCGGAAAGTCTTATATCGCCACCGTTGTCGAAATTCCAGAAAATCCGTGGCACCTCTCTACTCCTCTCCCTACCCTTTCCCTTACTTTTCGAGATGAGACGGGGCGGCTTATTCGGAAGAAGAGAGTACTCCCTATATCGGCGTCTGCCTATAATCGCAAGGTTTATCGTGAGTGTTCGAAGCACTTATGAAAGCCAAAGCTAAGACTCGACTACAGAAGAGCGATTCACCAGGCATTCGCAACTGGATTCATCGCTATTTCGCAACCAGGACATGTAGGAGAGATGGGATGTTCTTCGAGACAACAGAGCCTGTCATCGCTGGCCCCAAACCCGGTGAGAAATGGACTATAGGAGCCTATACCGGTCTTACATTTATTGATGTCGGTAGGACTATCCATGGTCAGAAGGTCCTTATCTTCGCAGATCCGGTTGATAGATATTTTATCATCTCGAAGGACGAGTTCTATGATAAGGCTCTATTCAAGAAGAAGGAAGTAGGCACGTGAGACTCTTAGTTACAGGCGGACGAACATACTGGGATGAAGAAGAGTTATATAGGGTCTTAGACGGCCTAGCTGAACAGCACGACATATCTGTCATCATCCATGGAGACGCGGCGGGAGCGGACACGCTTGCTGGATCGTGGGCTAGAGATCGAGGGATACCTACCATCGCCGTCCCTGCCGATTGGCAACGTCTCGGTAGGAGAGCGGGGCCTATACGAAACCGCGTTATGCTTGAACAGTGCAGTCCTGATCTAGTCGTGGCGTTCCCAGGAGGTCGAGGAACCAGAGATATGATAAAGATTTCGAATGCAGCAGGTATAGAGGTGATAGAGATATGAAGTGCGACGGAACCAGGATGCATGAGAATTGCCAGAACGAGGCTACTACGGAGATCACGATGCTCCACGGTAACGTAGTCCATCTTTGTGATAGATGTGCGAAATACATACAGATCTGCTCAGAGATCTGGGAACCTATAGATAGGGAAATCATCAAAAACTTACAGGAGTTATCGCAATGATTGTTAGAACCCTTATCCTATTTCTCGTTATCCCTGTCGTCATTAGCGTTCTCTTTGGCGTCCTCGGCTCTCTTTTTGATGGCTATTTTGGAACCGAGCTTACCGGCCCGTTATTCGGGAGAGTCCTTCGCACGGTTACTACAGAATTCCTAGGCGTCCTTTGGGCTGGATATCTCTATCTCGCCGCTTGGTTTATGAGAAGGAAGAAGAGTGACGCCTAGTTTATTCGAAATCCTCGAAGAACAGTATCATTACGCCCACAACTACCGTCTCATGGGCGTCGTCCCCTCTATATTCACCGTTTTACGTATTCTTATTAGGTGGCCCTTTATTGGCCGCGATGGTCGAGAAAGATATCGATATGCTGTTAAGAAGAGAAAGGGACTCTAGCTTTTTCGAAAGAGGTAAAGATCCGTCATGACACAACAGACTACAACAGAAAACCAAGATAAGATAAAGACATACGGAGTTTCACCCATCCAAGGTGCCTTGTCCGTTTATAGCATGATAACGATGTGGCAACAGTCTTTACATCCACCGTTCTCATTACATTATAGGCGGAGAGTGTCCGTAGGAGAGAAGGAGAAGAAAGATGGCAGCTTATGTAGATGAGTTGTTTGTTACGGAGAAGACGCCACAATGGAGATACGCTAAAGCCTGTCATTTAACTGCGGATACGTTAAGTGAGCTGCATGAGTTTGCGGAGAGAATAGGGATGAAGCGTGAATGGTTTCAGAATCACCCTAGGCATCCGCACTACGACATAACTGCGTCTAAGAGGAAGGAAGCAGTAAAGCTAGGAGCTGTGGAGATACGAGCGAGGGACCGGGCGAGAAGGCTATTGAACGCATTGAATAAGGATGATGAAGGCTAGAGAGCGGTTCGAAGAGGGCTAGGGTTGATATCTTGAAGGTTAGAAAAGAGGTCCGAAGGCTATAAGAAGCCGATCCTAAGGCCCCAAAATGACTCTAAAGGCTATCTTGAAGGTTAGAAAATAGGTCCGAAGGCTATATAATTATTTCTCACAATCCACAAAAGACCACAACGAATTATAAACCTCTTGAAATAGGGTGTAGAGAAAAATGGGAAGAGGCAGCTCACGCTGGCTCTCCAATGCCCTTCCCGTGCCCGCGTGAGCCATCTAGCACTCATAGCCCTTGACTATTCAATGACCGTCTAGAGTGTAACGGAACGCAAGAGAAGGCCCTTCCTTGACACAGGAGAGGCAATACTCGGCCTCAATATTTCTCTTTCAGTCCCGTTAATATTTCTCCCGCCAACAGCGGATACCTCTTAAGTTGTATAAGACGTAAATCCAGTATATTTCGTGCATATTGCATATTTTTCAATTGATAATTTATATTGCTCGTGCTATTACAAAGTGTTCACGGCAGCCGCCTTTAGGCGGTAGTAAAAGGATGATTAGCTAACGCGGTCGTCCGACATACGTGTTGCCGTTACGAACGGGGCTCGAATGGAGGAGGGAATAAGCGAAATCTCCCGTAACCCTTCGAGTCCCATAGACAATAGACGAGGAATTGATTCATAAGCGTAGGCGTTTCCCAGCAAAAATTCTTTAGAATAAGAACTGGTTCAAAATTCTAAAGAACCTCGTTACACCGTCTTTGCTGGGTCTCTCCTTCCTGTTGTAGGGACGTGGCACATGCTTTACATGGCAGCAAAGACTGATAACGGCCTGCGGGTCTTTCTTGGTCTTGGCAAAGAGAACGTCGATCAGATAAAGGCAGACAACCCGTTAGTTGCCCGTCTTTCCAATGTAGGCTATCCAGGCTTGTTCTTTCTCTACATGAGCGTTGATAACTTGCCGTCACCCAGGATGACGGAAATCAACGAAATGATGAAGGAGAAAGCTGAGGAAGAAGGCTTTAACGTCCCATCGTTTTCTATTGGCTCGACTACCGAACAACTAGATGCCCTTCAAGCTGGACAAGGTTGCTTCTTCATTGATCCTGAATCGACTATGCCGGGAATCGACAAGATTATTATTGTCTTCTCAGATAACCATCAAGATCTGGTGAGGAAGTTGAAGGCTGAAGGGGTTGTGGCGAATAATGCCACGATGACTTATATCCCTCGAAATATTCTCGAAAATTAGGAACTACACGCTTGTGCGGTAGCTATTGTTTTCTCTAACCTAGGACCAAGAGAGATGTATCATTTCATGCTAGATGGATTGTCGTGCCATTGTGACACGGCAGCAGAATTGCAAACTATTTCTTCAAGCGTGGTCAAGCGCGACGCCCTGAAACAAGCTGTGAAGGACCCGAACCGGTCTGTCCGGATCGTCGCTGAGATCGGCTCCTCCTTGGGCAAGCCACCGGAATGGTGGACGGCGGAATCGGATGGGACGACCACCGTGGTGAAGAAGACCGAGAAGCCCGCCAATAAGGCCGCTGAGACCAAGAAGAAGTTGCTTGAACTTGCGAAGAGCGGTGCCGACAAGCCCAAGGCCACCACGTCTCGCGTCGTCAAGAAGTCCGTTGAAGAACTCGCCGCGTTGCCCTATGTTAAGGGCGGCGTCACGTGGGAAGTCACCCACAAGATCGGCAAGAAGTTGAAGCGGACCGACTACAACCAACTCCGGTCGGAGCTGTTCGCCAGGAAGCAACTGCCCAAGTAGGCGGAGCTTTCCACCTTGGAAATTCAATGACGGCCATCAGGACTTCGCACTGATGGCCGTCATGGCTTCCTTGGCGTGGAAGGGGCAGAGAGGGATTCCCCTGATTACCATGGACGCTTTAGAGGGGCAATGAACAGGCTTGCCAGCCGGATCTAGCCGAATTTCGCGTCTGCAGATTGTACCGGGTGCTGGTTTGGTGATCTTCTCGTGCATCGCGAAGCCTTAAATAGGAAGGTTTCCAGGATGGAAATTCAACCTATTTACCACTAAACTTCGCAATATCGTGCAGATCCGGTTTCAACCGTTCGGCAAGCCTAACATATGGAGAGTTGTTCGCCTTGATGGTATCATCCCAGCGTTTATCTTCAGCCAGGGCTTTGCGAAATCGGTCCTTCTCCTCGGGCGTTAGAGTCTTCCAGCGTGCTCGGTTCTTCGGGCTAAGTTGGGCAACCACCATCTGCTCCTCGGTCATAGGAGTCGTGAAGAGTTCCCAGGCTGCCTGAAGGATGAAGAACGGAAGCAAGAGCCATCGCCACATAACCAGACCTTTCCAAATAGGAAATTAGGAATTATCGGTGTGGCCTTTCATAACCAACACCATTAACGCCCAAACAGCACCGATCAAGACGAACCCAAGTAGCACGAACCGAAAGCTCCACAATAGGAACCATTTGCAGGTGTAAAAGGCGAGCGATTTATTTATGCTCATTCTCGCCCTCCTGCCAATAGCTGTGGTGCTTGCCGTCACAGTCGATGTACTGACCGTTCCAGCCGCCAGGATGTGATGGTCGCGTGACGGCAAACGCTACGATGATTATAGCCCAAAAGGCGACAGCGATGAACAGTCCGAGCCATCGTCCTACTCGCTCTTCCTCTCTCGTCCACTCGTAGCCGTTGGCAATGGCTCTGTTAAGACCACGGTGTGCCTCGGTAACTTCAGCATCATCGAAGTTGTCTTCATGCTTGGTCATATCAACCCACCATTGCCACTTCAGCACTACTCGTCCTCCTCGTCGTCGAATTCCTCATCATCGTCGAATTCGTCGTCGTCGTCTTCTTCGTCATCCCAATCATCATCGTCTTCATCGTCGTCGTCGAAGTCTTCGTCATCTTCGGCGTTCAATGTAGCCGGTGCTGCGGGTATCGGGATGGTTCGAACAACGCCATCATCCTCGTCTTCTTCATCATCGACAAGACTGCCAATGAGGGCGGCACCAATACCAGCGGGGACAGCTTCTTCGAGGTGCGGAGGTACAACGAATTCCTTGGCAGGCTCTCCATCAGTCACTGATGGAGCACTAATCGCCGGCGCTGGTCGATGTGCGGGGATTGACTCAATGGGCCGAATCGACCTGAGCTTGATGGGAATGCTGAACCAATGCCGGAACATGGCGACCAGGAATTCGTCCGACAATTCGAAACCGGCCTTGTCGCCGATGACTGAATCCATACCACAATTCGGGCACATGGCGGTGTCGCCTTCGGAATAGGTATAGATGGCTTTGGGGTCGAAAACAGCACGACAGAAGAAGCATCCACACTTCGCACTGCTTTCGATCTCGGCCCTGTTGTGCCGGGAGTGGGCACGTGCCGACTTGTAACTGGCCTTGAAAGGATCATGCAGAGGACCGTCAAACTTGACCCCTCGCAGGTCGGCAAGCTGTTTGCGGATGTCGTTCTCGACGGCACCAATTTCAGCCGCGAACTGGAGAATGGCTTCTTGGTCCATCCGGAGTTCATTCAGGGTATTGATGAGAGCAGCTTCAGTTTGCTTCTGCTCTTCACTCAGTACCTTAGGCTCCTTTGGTGTGAAGTGCACCTGCTGCTGGGTTTTGTGGCCCTTTTCGGGAATGTGATAGGGGTTGTGCCCAATCTCAACCAAACGGGCGTTCACTCGTGCTTGGTTCGTCGGGGACAACTTCTTGAAGTTCTGAACAAACCAGGAGCCGGGGACGCCCGATGCACTCAAATGGATCGAGACAAGCTCGTCAAAAGGCATCGAGATTTCCCAGCTCTCATGAGCTGCTGGAGCTGACGTCTTGACCGGGGCAGGAGCCTTGCCCTGAGGGAGACTGCTGTGCGTGGCCAAGTACTGGTCGACTGCCTCTCGCACCTCCTGCGAATGCAGCTTCATCAGTTTCATGAAGCGGCTGTTACCGTGTCGCGACCCTTCATAGGCAGTCGCGATTTGTTCAACGAGTTGTTGATCAACCATGGGTCGTACCTTGTGGTAATTAGTTGAGGGTCTCGTCCACGCCGACATCCCATTCCTGGTCAGCCCATTCTTCATCCGGGTCGGGCTTCTGGCCGCGACCGGTGTAATGGTTGAGCAGGTCTTTGAGGCCAGCGGGGGCGTTGGGGTCGGCGTCTACTTTGTCAGCGTAGCCGAAGATCAAATCGAGCAGAGTCGGACCGGGGATGATGGTAGCCGTTTCTTCCTTGGTCAGGTTCTGCCAGGTATCGGTATTTCCCTGCTCGCCGCTCATCAGGCGACGTGCACGGACGACCAGGGGTAGGAGATAGAATGGTCCACTGTTGCTCAACTCGTCGACCAAAGAGGCTTCCGCCACCTTGTCTTCGGCGGAGTTCTGCCACCCGCTGAAATCACCGCCGAAGAATTGTATCTCCTTCTTGGTGGCGACGACCGGGATGTCCTCAATCGATGCCGGTACTCGCAACTCCTTCGCACAAGCGAGCATATCGGTCGGGAGGCCGTTGCCGCGTACCACAGTGAATCGGACCATGACCTCGATGATGCCAAGCGGAGTATCGGCAACCATCGGATAGGCATGATTCAACGGGTTGTACTTGAGCGGAGCTTGCTCCAGGGGATTCCCATCATTGGGTTCGAGGTCCTGGAGGGCTTCTTCCATCTTGTCGAATTCGTCGTCATGAGGCATGATATGGGTCCTGTGTGAATGTGTTTCGCCATTTAGTTATAGCACGAGATGGGCGAATAATTAGCTTTCATACTTCGCGATGAACCGGTCAATAATGTCGATCAACCTCTTGGGGGCATACTTCGAACAGAGAATAGTCTCTCTGAACTGTGTGAAAACCTCCGAGAAATTAATACTCGTCATTATCTCAGCCAACTCTCTAGGTGAAACGGATTCACCGCTTTCGCCGCCAGGGATGTTGTCAGATGGTGGCCCGATCAATTTGCGGGCGTTAATAATCGCCGGAATGATCCATAGCCCATCATTTACAACCTTGGCTTCACCCGAAAAGAAATCATCGGGTATCTCAAACCTGGGACCGGCTTCATCTGGTAAATTGACATGATCGTCTGGTTCAAGAGGGATAGCCGTTTTCAGTTGGTCTATCTCCTCGCCGCCCTTGAGAATAACGAACACAAGAACGATTTCGTAGAACCCCTCATCCTCTGCACCGATAAGAATCGGATACATGTGAGTAAACGGGTCATATTCGTCTTCCGTGCCAGTGTAATCGTTGAGCATATCAGTCAGTCCTCCAGTAGCCGAGGCGGGAATCGAACCCGCACGAGCGTTAGCCCAAGGGATTTTAAATCCCTAGCGTCTGCCATTCCGCCACTCGGCCATGAGCGGTGGCGTTTTTCCCCAACCACCACCGCCCCCAAACCCGAAAATGGGTGTGGATGAAAGAGAAGAGGGGCGGACTTTCGCCCGCCCCTCTCTCCGTTCGTACTAGCTTTCGCTCGTCGGCGGAATGTCCGACGTGTCGGTGAACCAATCGGTGAATTGCTCCTTGATTCCCTCGGACTTGCTGCCCTCCAGGTCGTATTCGCTGCTCACGAAATTGCCGACCTCGGCTTGGAGCAAACGACCGTTCTTCTCCTCGCAATGATGCGTGGCGACCTCGGTCGTGAAGTTCAGCAAATCGTACATCGAGCAATGGGCCGGGAGTTGGGCCATCTTCTTGCGGCTGAGCGCGTCCAAATGCGTCAAGCCGTAAATCGAGCACAAGTCGCCGGTCATGCCAGCGTACGCTCGCATGATGCGGACCGACGCTGCCGACGATTTGGAACCCTCGGGGGTACCAATGTCAACACCAATCGCAGCTTCGCGACGAGTGGCGAAACGATTGACGAGCTTCGCACCTTCGGTCGGCTGCTGCAGGAACATCCCCTTCTCGGCCATCTTGGCGAGAACCTTGTAAACGCGGTTGCACTCGGCAATCGACGCCCACGAGGATGTGGCAGACTCGAATCGCTGCCGCAAGGCGGAATAACCTTCCTCGTTGGAAAACGAATCGAGTGCTCGCTCCAACGAGAAGATGACGTTGGCGTTCTGGTTGTCGCCGCGACCCATCGAGATTTCGCTGCGGAAGGCCCGGCTGTAGCCGATCATTCCGTTGCTGCAGACCTGCCGCAAGAGCGACAAGTAAATCAGCGGCGAGCCGAACCCGTCGATGGGAGTCTCAAGGACGTACTGGTGAGCGAATCCGTCGCCAGCAATCTTGAAGTTCTCCATGTGGTTCGGCGTGTGCGTCGAACGCACGATGCCGCTGCTGTAGTCGAGGGAGAGGGCATTGTAACGTCCCAACGTCTCGGCGATCCGCTCGTAGGGAATCACCGGTTTCGAGGGGAGCGTGACCGCCAGGATGTTGCCGGGGGTCGTGCCTTTGTCCTCGAAGGTGAAACGGATTCGAGCTTTGTCGTCGCCGCCCAGAACGTCCGTCAGCCGTTGCAGCACTTCCTGGTGGCTGAACAGCTTGAAGACCTTCGTGGAGAGGCCGTGGGTGCTGTAGGTGGAGCAGAGGCTCGTCCAGAATCGGCTGGTCGGATAAAACTTCCGATCCTCGATGCTGAGCATCGAGACGGCTCCCTTCTCTCCCACTTCCTCGATCTTGATGGATCGGAGCGGAGCGGTCGAGTAGTCGATCTTCGGGGCCGGTTTCGAAATTGCAGTCTCGGTCATGTGTGTCCTCGTAAAGAAAGGGTACAGGTTTCAAGTCTACCCGGTAATAGCACGACGGGCATCGGTGATTAACCGAAATCCAGTGGATTTCCCTCCATCATTATTTCTGAAATACGCCCATAGCATTTCGATGATCCAGGGAAATAGGGATGGTTTAGTGAATGATGGCTCCGCCACCGAAGTTCCCCACCCACCCGTTGGGTGCGTTATCGAGTCCGCTGTCGTCTCGACGTGCCAGCCCCGATTCGGTGCTGGGATCGACTCGCATTTCGTCGCGGCCAGGATTTCGGCGTCGTCGCCCCTTCTCCATTTTCTTTTGGATGAAGGTCGGCATCGAGGTTTTCGTGTGAGCCAGAGTGATGCAGACTCGCATCGACACCTTTTCGATGGCTTCGCTCTGAGCGTAGCTCCGCCACTCGTTCTCTTCGGGCAGCCAGACGGACGCATGAGCCGGTGCGGCAGTCCGCTGAATTGGCCAGTGTGTCATCTTGCTCTGCACGATTTGTTTGAACTCAATGCCGGGGTGCTTGCGGAACACGCGACCGCACATCTGAATGGTCGGTCCTCGCTGCGAATCACGTACAAAAACGGTTTGCAGCGAAGGCGAGTCGAATCCCTCGGTGAGAATCTGCATGTTCACAAGGCACTTCACTTCTCCGGATTCGAATTGAGCAAGCTGCGTATCTCGGTCGGTGCTGGCGGTGACCAATTCCGTCCGGATTCCGGCTTGATTGAGTCGGAATGCACACTCGGCAGCGTGTTCGTAGGTGAACCAGTAGAACACAGACTTGCCCCAACGCTCCGGCTCACGCAGATAGCACGAGACGACTTCATCGACGTCCCACTTGGGAATCGTGTATTGGTGATAGGGCGACAAATAGCCAAGCTGAATGAGTTGATGGATTCCAATGTCTCGGATGATTTTGTCGTAGCTGAGCCGCATCCGGTCGGTGCGGAACGGCGTGGCCGTCATTCCAAGAATGAACTGCGGGCGAAGCACGTTATAGATGTTCGTCATGCTTCCAGCCGGGTCATGCTGGCTCTCGTCTAGCACAATCATCCGAATTGGTCGCCCCGAGGCGTCGTGGGTCGGCGGGTTGTGGTTGAACATCGAAATCGGCGTAATGTCGGCTCCGACCTCAAGCTTCACATTTTCACGAACGACCTGCTTGAGGAGGTTGTTTCGCATCGCAACCCAGCCGATGCCGAGATTGAACTCGTTCTGGATTCGTTTGGCGATGTCCAGTCCGATGAATGATTTGCCGGAACCGGTCGGCGAGTTGATGAGAATGGATTTGAAACCACGATGATAGAGGTCGACCGATTTATCAATGAGACGGACCTGGTAGTCTCGGCGTTCTGCTGCTGGCATGATTGTCCTGTGTGTCAGCGGGATGGTTGGGGGTGATACTTCGTTATAGCACGAATATAGGTCCAGCTTAACCCAATCAGACCGCAAAGATAGCAAAGACCGCTATTACTATGTACGGTTCAAATACACCACTATCAGGGTGATTTATGAAGTGCTTCGACAAACTCCTACAGGATTTTGTTAGCGCAGCACGATCAGGTCAGATTCTAGAGGTTAGAACAGAGACCCAAAAAAGGGTCATGAGCGTTCTAGCCAAGAGAGCCGCCGACCAAGGGATCGAGCTTAATGGATTCGAGATTCGAGAGCTAGGTGAGTCAAACGATCACAGTCGTTTGGCTGTGATCACTTAGCCTTGCTCGTCTCCAGTACGCGGACGCTGCTACCGCTGTACATCTCACGGGCTAGCCGTGCGGCGGCACCGGCATCATTGGCGTCAATACGAACTTGTGTGTTGCGGCCTTCGACGATAAGCTTTACGACATACTCGGTCATCTCATAACTCCTAAATAGCGTTGGAACAAAAAAGACGGGTCGGGACTCACTAGGTGCTCACCCGAATTACCGGACCTTAGTAGTATCAGCCCGGCGTTCTTGGCCGTTGAACTACCCGCCCAACTAATTATAGCCCGAGATAGGCGACCTATTAATCAGGTCAAGCCAGCGACAATCATGTCGTAGACTTCATCACGCATCGCTTCCCACTTTGGATCACCCTGCTCGAACACGGCATCTTCAATCTGTGTGATAATCCAATCGGACGCTTGAAGAGACTGCCGATTGTTGTAGTTGGGGAATAGTTCGTAGGCTTGCTCGAACAGTCCAGAGGGGACAACCACTTCTTGATAGAATTCCTCTGGGTCGGTAGTTTGCTGTGCAGCCATCAATCGACGTGCAGAGTGGCTCCAATGGCTTTGGTCTTCGTCGTATGTGTGCATTGTTTTCTCCTGTCGCTTGGTTATAGCACCACGGTAGGATTTGATAAACAAAAAGACCCCAGCGGACGCAGGCCGAGGATTGCCGCGCCGCTGGGGCCAGGAGAAACCACACACCCTAAACCTTGATGGAACGGACGCAGGCCGAACCGATGATGTCGAAGAACTGGGCGATGCGAGCAGCATCAGCACCGCACAATTCGGCGGCACGGATGATGGTATTTTGCTGCAGGTAGGTCTTCTCGACGCTGACCAGCAACGCTTCCTTCTGCTCGGTGCTCAATCGCGGGTCGGCCATCAGGGCACCGCTGACGACTTCGGCAACGACGTCGAAGACCGTCTTGTCCTGTTTGTTCGCAGCCTGTTGGTCCATCGTCTCGAAATTGAACGACACGATGGTCCGCTTCTGGATGACCTTCGCCGCCCCGTCTTGACCCAGTAAGGTTTCCAACGCGGAAACCTGCTCGGCTCCAATGGGGTTCTGCTGAGACTTGTCGGCCATGATGTACGTGACCGACTCGCCATTATGGTTGACGACGTTGATCGGGGTGGGCGGCAAGACGCTCGCCTTCGCTGTCAGCTTGACGACCTCGCCTTGTGCGTAGGCCATAAGGCGGCCCTTGGCCAGCGCTCCCTTGTTCTTCGCGGTCTTTTCTTCGGCACCTGCTTCGATGGCTTCGGTAACGGCTTGGTTGAGAATGGCCGATTCACCGATGAGCTTGCCTTCGGTGTCCAAGTCCTTCGGCAGCGTGATGATCGTACCCTTCGGCTTCTTCGGTGCTTCGGCGGCTTTTTGTACCGCTTTGGCGAAGAGATTGGGCTTCGGGGCTGCTGGGGCTGCTTGGGCGACGGATGCGGCTTTTTTGGCTTTTGCCATGACTTAAGATCTCCACGTCGTTAGGGTCGACGTAACCACTCGCCATTGATTCAGGTCGGCGTAACCTGTTCCCTTTTGGGGTCGCCATTTGAAAGAGGTCGGCGTAACCTCGGTATTTTGTTATAGCACGAGAGGCACAGGTCATCAACTCTCGCTGCATTTGTTGCATCGGGGGGCAGATGCGGTATAGATGCCGCAAAACTCACAGGAGTACTCCTTGTCTCCTGGATGTTCCTTGACCCATTTGCAAACACAGTCGAAACCCATTTGTGGGTTCCCACATGTGCAGGTATCATTGTTTGGATTCAAATTCATCGATCAACCTCGTGATGTCCGCTCCGCTGATAGGAGTGTTGAAGAGGACGGCGTAATAGGCGTCGTTGTTTTCGCCGCTCATCCAGAACTTATATCGAATGTCAATGGCGATAGCAAGTTGTTTGATGACACGATACACATCAAAGTTGCGAACCGCTATCACACAAGGTAGTTTAAGTTCTACCGACTTGAACAAATCCTCGAAACCAGCAACCAATGAGTGTCGTTGAAGCTTTGTTGTCATAAAGAGCATCCGGGCTGAATCGAACAGCCATTTCCCTTTTATAGGTGTCCTGAAAGAATTTCGAATTCCCCCAAGGCTGCATGCAACGCCTATACCATTTAGACGACGGATGCGACTAGTAAGTTCGACAGGTCCAGTGGGCGGTACCGTGTCGTTTTTCGGCGATTTCTATCGCTTCTTTCGGGCTGTTGGCGTAGATGATGTCGAGTTCAGAGCCATCAGCGAAGACTTTGTACCACATCAGTATCTCCTTTCGACCTGTTCGGTGTTGTCACTGCGAATCGAACCGTCATAATTGGTACGCAAGTAGAAACTGTCCGTGATGAGGATGAGAACCTTGTCAATCGAATGCTCGATTCCTTCAAGCATTTTGGCGTAGTCCTTCACCTTGCGCTGCTTGAAGTACTCTTCGGCGGCTGTTTTGTTCATAGCACGCCGAATGTTGACACGACAACGTGCCGTATCGTAGCGATGGACATCGACGGCATGAAGATCGACCGGTTTTCCGAGTCTGGCGAGGACCTGCTCCTCTGTCAGCTTCGTCGGCAATACTACCGGCTTGTCTTCTGCCTTCTTGTCGAATGCCTTGCGGGGCTTTGTCGCTGTCATGTCTGCTCCTGTGTGATTGGTGATGCTTGGTTATAGCACCACAGATACCGGTGATTAATTTCTGATTGCTGCGTTGATAATCACCTGCCTTTTAAATACGTCGCCAGGAATTAATTCCCTATGGCTTCTGTGCTATAACCAAGCACAGGAGAACCAACATGGTCCAACTTGATGAAAACAAACGTGCCGAAATCGTCGTCCCGCTTTGCCCCTGGTGCGAAGAGCCTTTGTGTGGCCGTACTGATGGTGGGCTTCATGAGACGTGTGCGGCTGAACTCTCGGAGGTCTTTCACGATGCCACACTTTAGCCAATGCTGCGATCACGACGAATACCTCTGTCAGGTCTGTGGAAGGCCGAAATGCAGCAAATGCAAACCACCAGTTTGGGTGGAGGGGAAGGGCAACGTCTGCCCTGAATGTCAAAGGAAATCTGCGGAAGGTCGAAATAGGAATCCCGATAGTATCTAAAACCGGGAGCTATTAACACCGCGACGGCCTCGTGCTATAATGGGGTACAGGAGAAACACATGGACAAAAACAAACTAGCACAGCTTCGCTCGGCGATCGATCGAGCAGCACAGCTTTATTACACCCCCGGCTGCGAATCACCCGTCACCGACGACGAATTCGAAGCGATGATGGGAGAATTGCGGGAAGTGGCTCCGGATGATTTCCGACTAACCCGTGTCGGCACTCCGTTCTCGCCAGAGGACATGAGAGAAAAGCGGACGCATTCGATTCCGATGGGGTCGCTCGACAACACCGATGGCGGCATCGGCGGTTTTGCATCATGGTACGACAAGACTTGTGCTTTGCTCGGCGTCGAGAGCTTCACGGTCAACGCTTCCTTGAAGATGGACGGCAACAGCGTGGCGTTGAGCTACGCCGATGGCGAGTTTGTTGAGGCGATCAGCCGTGGCAATGGTGAGGTTGGCGAATCGTGGTCAGCCAATGCCGTGAAGTGGATTGGTATTCCGACCTGTTTGCCCGTCACATTCACCGGCACGATTCGCGGCGAAGCGATTCTTTACAAATGCTGGTTCGACATGATGAAAGAGAACGACCCGACACTCACCAATCCCAGGAACGTGGGTAGTGGCATACTCGGTCGAACTGACGGTACACAGAGCGAGCTAATCAATTTCGTCGCCTTCAACATCGTCGACCCCAAGACGTCATTCTCGTCGTTGAGCACGAAATTCAAGGTCCTCGGCAAGCTCGGATTCAATCCGGTGCAGCACATCACCATCAGCGGTACTCGTGATGAAGTCGTCAAATCGTTCGAAGACTACTTCGCCGAAATAGAAAGCAGACGACCGACGATGCCCTTCGAAATCGACGGCATCGTGGTGATGGTCGATGACGTCCCAGCACAGAAATCGATCACGAAGGACCGCAAGGATGAGCTACGACCGAAGTACGGTCGTGCTGTGAAGTTCGTCACCGCCAAAGCACAAACGACAGTGACCGGCGTCACCATTACGATGGGCCATACCGGCTCCATCATCCCCACAGCCATTCTTGATCCAGTTTTCGTCGGCGGCGTCACCATCACCAACGTCCTGCTCAACAACTGGAATGCGGACAGCGAAGCACCATCAGCCGCTCACGTCGCAATCGGCGACACTGTTGAGATTGCCAGACAGGGTGATGTCATCCCGAAGATCGTCCGCGTCATCGATCGCCCTGCAGATCGACAACCGATTGAAGAGCCGAAGACATGCCCCATTTGTGGCTCACCAACAACCAGAACGTTGCGAGACAAGGAAGGCGTTGTCACCTACTGCACGAACGCTGACTGCGGCGGTGCGTCGGTCGGCAAAATCAAGCACTACATCGGAAACTCCGACAAGGGTGCTGGCATCATGGGCGTCGGTGATAGCGTTCTCGAAGCACTCACGAGCAGCGGACTCGTCACAACACCCGGCGACCTTTACCGGCTCAAAGCTGAACAGTTGATTGATTTGCAGATCGGCACCAGCAAGAGTGGCACACCCATCCGGCTCGGTAACACTAGAACAAACAATCTTCTCGCCGAAATCGAGAAATCGAAGCAGCTTTCACTTACCAAGTTCCTCGGTGCACTCGGCATTTCGCTGCTTGGACGGCGTAAAGTCGAGATCATCGCTCAGGAGCAAGGACTGACGACGCTTGAAGATTGGCTGGATGAAGAGAAGCTTGCCACGATTCCCGGAGACGTGACGCGAAAGACGATTATCGAAGGGCTGCAGAAGATGCGGCCCGTTATCGACGACCTGCTTGCTGTCGGCGTCGTTGTTTCGCCCGTTGTTCTGATCGAGGTCATGGATACTACGACCGTTGCGACAGCCGATGACGGCGTGATTGGCCCCAAGCAGATTGCCGGATCAACATTCTGCTGGACTGGTTGCCGCGACTTCATTGATGAGGTTGTCGCGAAAGGCGGTATCGTGAAGAGCGGCGTAAGCAAAGGACTTGATTATTTGGTCCAGAAAGATGCTACATCTTCATCCGGCAAGACCTTGAAGGCTGAAAGTTACGGCACGAAAATCATCAGCATCGACTGCCTGCGTGAAGTTCTCGACGGTCTTCGGGAGTTGCCTTAATCTCGGTTAATACTGACCTGTCCTCGTGCTATAATGAAGTAGGAGGACACACAGATGTCGAAATCATACCGAGTTTGCAAGTGCTGCGGCCAGAAAATCCGCCCCCAGTTGCATTGCTATTTCAGTGGTGACGGATGTTTCTCGCTCAGTTGGGTCTACTACAACAACAACGGCGAGATGATCACAGTTGACCGCAAGGTCACAAAAGCCGACTGCCAGCGGTATCTGCGGCGAAAAGACAACAAACGGATGGTCGAACGCGATTGGCTGCCTATTCAGATCAATGACCGATGGAAGCTTGCCCGCTACGTCAAGCGGACCGGTCCACGTCGGCTCAACATCAGCGGCCACGTTTTCTATTACAATACCGTCAAGATGCGAAATGGTCGCATTTTTGATTGCGACCTGAAAGTCACGTTCAAGATGCGAGTCAAGGGCAAGCTGGTTGAGCACGAAATGCAGAACATCAGCATTCGTAGCGAGATTCGCTTCTTCCTTGAAAATGAGGCGATTCTCAAGCCACAATTCAAAGGCTTCAAGCCGGTTAAGGAAGAGCTATGATCACAGAAGTCAAAGAAGGCAAGCTTTACGTTCATCGGACCGAAAAGGTGACGTACTCCTTTAACTCAAAAAAGGAGTTCATCTACCTCGGCCAGTTCGTGAAGATCGTATCGTTCAATGACGCCGACGAGACGGCCAATGTCGTGACGCGGCTCGGTGAGTACGCCACCGTCCAAATGGATGAACTCAAGCCAAAACCGACCGTGTTTTACGATGACATTCCGGTTGCTGAATCACATACGCCCATCGAGTATGACGGCCAGCCGGTGGTTGGTGATGTCGTCGATGGTCGCAAGGTTTTACGTGTGAAGCCGATAGTGATAAGCACTATCGTCGGGTATAACCACGATTGTAAAACGTTGGACGACAACATCCGGCTCCTGCAGCACAAGTACCGCCCTATGGTATTCTGGTGTGCCGAAATAGGGTAGGTTAACTGCCTGCCTCGGTCGTGCTATAACTAGTTACAGGAGAACCAACATGACCGAACGATTGAATTGTGAACTGAAGGCTGCCAATCTCGACCGTGACCGCGACATTATCCGTGTGGTCGTCGAGAATGACGAGGGGCTTCGCGGGATTGCATTCCTCTCCGTCAAGATTGTCAGCGGGCGTCCCAAATTCACGCTCACGACCAAGAAGAGTCGGGGCAAGGAAACCGTCACAGCCGCCACGGCAGATTGGGTAATCTGATGCGAGTGCACCACACATCAAGCACGATGAATTGCGATGTTCGCGACGTGAATGATGCGGCCAAGTTTACCAAGCTTCGGGTCCGCAACGACGCCCAAATCGGCTTAGGCGTCTGGATCGACGGATACTCGACCCACACAGCCGCCGACGACGACCCCGATGCCGTCTTCTACCTCGAAGTCCAAGATGGCAAGCCTGTCCTGCGGGTATGGGCCGACATCAACTCCGAAGAGCCGACCCATACCATCGACCTGTCGGGTGCCCATATCAACTGTCGCCTGTCGACCTTCAAGGGCAATCTTTACTACTACGGCGACGACCAGGAGGTCAAGCATCACCTTGCCAGCTTCGAGGAGCAGGCCGTAAATGCTACCCTCCTGGAGCGGAAGGTCCTCGACAAGTATTGGGATGACCGGCTCGACGCGGCCAGTTGCTCGCCCCATTTCGAATACGAGGTAGTTGTTGATGGGTGAACCGATAACGGCTGAACTTGCTTGGAGAATGCGGCAGCGTGGCTTTGTTCTTGCGACAGATCGGCAATATGAGGACGAGGCTATCACCGCGATAGCCAAAAGGCAAGAAGAGCTAATGGCCAGCAAATGGCAAATCCAACTTGAGATGGATAAGCTCGATTCGCAAATTCGACAAATTGCCAAGAAATAGCTCGGCTTTCCATCTTGGAAATTGAACATGGTAGATAAGTCATCTAGGAGGACCATCTACCATGGCCGTGAGATTATTCAAGCTGTCGAGTGGCGAACTTATCATCACCGACACTGACAATGAGCAGATCGAAGTAGACGGGCAGCAATGCCTTATTATTAACAGACCGCTCCAAGTGCTCATAATGGAGCAGGGCATCGCACTAAGAATGTGGATGCCTTGTGATCTCTCTCGTCCGCTCAACCTTCGACTCGATTCGATTGCCGCCGACGCAGACGCACCTGAGTTGTTCGCGAGGGAGTACCAATCGAAGTTCAATGCCAGCAACATTGTCACTCCGCCAGAGCCAAAGTTAGTCGTCCCTGACTAGCGGCTTGACGGTGATCACGAATTGTTCGTCGGTTTGGACGTGTATCGTGCAATAGTCCTCGTCGCACGAAACTTCGGCGATGCCATGTTTTTTGTACTCCTGTGCGAGGAAGTCGTAGATCAGTTTCCCTAGCTCGCTTTGTGGCATGGTTAATCGAGGTAGATGGTCCGGATTTCTTCAACCATCGGTCGGCTGCTGGTCGCTTCTACCGGGCCGTTGCCGCCAAAGTAGGGCAATAGGGCTTGAGCAAGACGAGCCAGCTTGTGGTGCAATGCCCTGGAATCGGCACACGAATCCTTGATGGGGTCGTAACAGCCAGCCGTTCGTAAGCACTTCTCAACAATTTCCTGCTCGGTGACTTCGGCAACCTTCTGGGTCTTGCCCTTTTCGGCTAAATACGCCTTGATGTGCTTGCAGGACTTCGGCACTTCTTTGGAGAAAATCCAGCCCTTGCAGTTGCAGTGATGGATTCCGTCCTTAAGCCGAATCTTATATGGCTCCTCACCCGGATCGGTGCGGCTCTGAACGTGGCACACAACCACGCCGTACTTCGCAATCTTATCGTTCTCGGTCATTGCCATTTTGTTTTCCTCAAAAGTGGGCTTCGCTGTCGCCTCTCACCTCGCGATACCCTAAAACCAGGAAGTTGTCGCGATGCGACGGCGGCACTGGTACCGGTCACTTTGTTATAGCACGATCAGATACCTTCTTCAACTTGTAGTATCTCCGTTCTCGGCTTTCCACTGTGGAAAGGGCGGCACGAGCGTGGCATGGTCCGCACTTGCACACCGTCCCGCAGTTAGAACGGTGGCAAGGCTGTGATGCTGCGTATCGCAACGCTTGAAGGATGTGATAACCAACTCTCATTTCTACCCCCGCACGTTTGCGTATCCCGGCATCGTCCGGATGGCAGCGGTGAGAATCTTGGCCTTCGGCATGTCGCTAGCTTCCACGGCTTCGAGAAGGTGGAAGAATACCGCTTTCGCCTCTTGGTTGACCGGCTCCATTTGTACCGTTGTCGCCTCTTTGCGTCGTCGCATGGCGACGATAGCCGGATGATCTGGGTTAGCATGACCGACGACGGTTGGGCGGTGTTTGTATCCGAACTTATATTGAGCACCTTGCCCCTTGACCAAGACACCGATGAACGGGTTGGCGGGGCGATTCGGCTTGATGTCGACAACAATCATTTGTTGCCGGTCGCCATAAAGCTTGACGATATCGAAGAGTTTGATTTCTTCTAATGCCGTGGTCGGATGGGGATTGAATCGCGGGCTTGCGTTTGCGATTTGTTGAGCGATAATGTCGGCTCGGTCACTGTTCATTGTGAGTCTCCTGTGTGTCGGAGCGGTACACCCGCCCCTCGTACTTAGTTATAGCACGACACTAGGGAACTATTAACCGGAACCTAGTAATCGTTGAACTCGAACCGAATATAGTTGTCATCATCACCCATTTGCACTACTTTATAGTTTTCAAGACCGCAACCGCTGCTTTCTGCCAGCTTCTTTCTTTCTGCTTCGGTTGAAGTCCGCCACGCGTGATATGGTATTTGTCTGCCCTGGATGATGCCATCTTTGCACTTCCAATACCAGTATTTCCAACCTTCAATCGATTGTGTTCTATCCGGTCGTCCAAGTGCGGCATAGAGGTCTTGAAGATGCACCGGGTTACAATCCGATGGGGAATACTCCGTACCTGCAGGACACAATTTTTGAATCCTGCAATAAAGAAGTGGCGTAAGTGTTTTGAACTTAGCGTACCATTCGTCCTTGACCAGTGCCTCTGAACTACCATAGGACGGTGTTTTCTTGACGACCAATACTAAGATCGCACAGATCAGAGCGATGACAGCAACGGCCATCAGTACAATCAGCTTATTTAAGCTGGATTGCTTTTGAAGTGGTAGCGGTGGCGGTTTCGGAATGTCGTTTAGAAAATCGAGGTTGTCCATTTTACCACCCGTTCTGCTTGAGCCAAGCGACTTCGGCGGCAAGGGCGTCTGACCGCAATCGTCGAGGTTCCAACTTTGGACCGCCAACTGGCGACATGTCGGCTTGCCACATGATGTCGCCAGCAACCGTCTTGATCGGTTCGACGTGACTAGCACGGCTGATTTCGGTTTCGCCTTCGTCGTAAAGAGGAGCAAGGGCGTCGTTGTGAATCGCCCCGATGCTGCCGTCCTCGTGGATCGTCATTTCAATGGTGCACATGATTCGCCGTTGTCGCTTTCAGGTACATTTCTTGGGTGGGCTTGTCCGACGTCACCGTTCCGAGAGCACGTTCGACGGTCTTCGTGACGTCTTTGCACGATTGACCCGCGATACCGTTCACTTGGATGGTTGGCGTTCCGTCTGGAGCGATTGTGATTTCGACGACTTGCATCGGTTTGTTCCTTATCGTTTGGTGCAGACCAGACGGATGTTCCCGGTCTTTGCGTCTTTCTTTTCGGTGATCGACCATCCCTGATTCCGCATGGTCTTCGCAGCGACGGCCACGCCGTATTGCTGCTTGAGATGGGCCATACCCTGACCAAAAACCTTGGTCAACCCGCCAGCTTGCCACTCATCGGCGACGACCCGATACGAGCCGTTGTCTTGCTTGACCAAGCCGATGTCGTATCCGCACTGTGGGTGACGGACGATGTGATCGCATTTCCCGTAGTTTTCGGGCTTCACGCCGTTCTTGTAGGCGGCATTGTCCGCGCTGTAATCGTTCATCCAGCGGCCATACCACCGGAATGTCTTCTGGTCCCTCACGAGTTCGGCTCCAAGAGCCTTCGCAGCCACTTCGAGGGCTTGCAGATCTTTTACTTCGAGTTGGATCGCTACTACGTGCGACATGATTGGTTCTCCTGTACCTCGTTATAGCACGAGGTGATTATTTCTTTAACTAATCGAGATCGATCATCCTAGGGGCGTCAAGGTCCGGTATTGTAACCGGCTTTGGCGCTGGTGGGGGCGGCGGTGTTGTTGGTGGTGGATAGGTTGTCATGGGCATAGCGGTCGTCGATGGCCAGTATTCGGTTGAACCGCCATAGTATCCCGTCGCTCCAGAACCCCAAGCCGATGTAGAATCAGTAAAAGGCGAGGTTATGTCTGTTGTGTGTTCGAACAGCCCGCTATTATCGAGGTTCGAACCGTCCGACCCATCAAGCAGGGCGTAAAAGACGGCTCGAGCCACTCGATACGGCCAAAGGAGAATGGCCCAAAAATTACTCCAAACGTCACGCCAGAAATCACGCATCGTCGTCTTCGTCGTCGTCAAGGTAGAGAACCCGACCCGGCAACTCCTGCACGAGTTTGTCCAGATTCTCCTTTACTACTGACATACGTGAAGCGACAAACGCCGATGCTTCCTCATCTTCCCGGATTGATTCCGGAGTGCGACCGGCGAGAACCTCTTTGGCTTCGTCGGCAAGCAGGGCCAACTCCTTATCACCGCAGACGTTGCGGGCGGAAAACAACTCCAGGAACTCGACGATCTTGGTGATGGTGGTGGCAGCGAACTTCTTACGGCTTCCGTCAGGTCCCGGTGTCAGGCGCTCGACAAGGTGGTCGATTAGCTTGTGGAAGCCGACACGCAAGGCAGCCTTGACCTGCAGGGCCATGTCCTTGATTTCGTCCGTATGACGCTTGTTTTCCTGGTAGGCAATCGCTGCACTGACCTTCTTGTCGCTGGACGGTGACCAGTCGAACCAACGCCGTTCAACCCAGAACTTGGAGCGAAGAGCAAGCCGACCCGCTTCGGTGCTCACGTCGAAATAGTTGGAGGCGTCAAATTGGTCCTTCAACTCCCCTCTGGCTTCCTCAACCAGGGTGGCGTATTCGGCGACGAAGTGGTCAGCCCATGTGTTGTAGGCTTGTTCGGCGTTGTCGATCTTTGTATTCAGGTCGTCCGTCAGCGGCAGTGGCATCAGGTGGGTGCCTTCGGAGAACGGAGAGCCGGGGACTTCTCGCTTCTTGCAGTAGCGACGGAGATCACGAGCGATCAACAACATGCTGTCGTAGTTCTCACTCGTCAGGATTCGCTTGTTCAGACCCAGCCGGTCTTTGTTGGCGGCTGTCTGAATCTTGGAGATGTTGCCCTTGCGAATCAGTCCGGTCTTGTGGAACCGGAGCAGTAAGCAAGTGGTCAATTCGAGAATGTTGACTTCTGCTTCTTTGTCTTCGGCTCTGGCTTCTTCAATCGCTGTCATTTTTGGTTCTCCCTTGTTTTGGTTCCCTCGTACTTAGTTATAGCACGAGCAATTAGGATTATTAATCGGCGAGAATTATTCACCGCCGACCCCAGCGGGGCGGATTCGCCCCGCCAGGACCCCCGACAGACTATTTCTTCTTCTTGGGGGTTTTGAACCGGACCACCTTGATTATCTGATACCGGCGAGACTCACCGAGAATATAATCCCAGTGCGCTCCAGTGAACAGACGATAGTCCGCGACGAGCCGGTCGAACACGACCCAGACGTCCACCCGATGCTGGAACACCAGGGCACGGGCATCGTCCAGCAAGCCACGAGAACGAACAGCCGACAACATATCAGCGTACAGCATAGCACCACCAGGAACAGAGGAAGAATTAGTACCCACCATTCCCAGTTATAGCACGGCAGCCGGTGACTATTAACCGCTGCAAGCAAGCGGCTCTAGCTGCAGTAAATCTCGAAAGCTCTGATGCCAGACTCGCCGATTGTTGGGCGGGAAGATGACCGGACCGAACCACAGCGAAATCACGGTCCAATAGCCCAACTCTACGCCCCTCTCATCGAAGAAATAGACGATGGAGGTAAAAGGCTCGCTAACAGTGTTACCAGAATACCAGTCTCGTCTAGTGAGAAGAGTGCAGCCGACTTGCGTAGCTCCGAGAGCCTTGAACTGTTCGATTGTTTCGTTATCGATCTTGCTTGCGAACATCGAAATAAGTCCTGTGTGGAAGTAGCTGGACTTTCGGAAAGAACGATACTGTCAGTGTCTTGTCATCTAACAGACCACGGCGTTTGAGGTAGCCGCAAATGACTTCCTCGAAAGCGTAAAAAGAGCCGTCACGAGCTAAATGATTTCGAAGATGCTCAGATAACTCTCTGATGTGTTGTTCATTCATCGCCGAATCCCTGAAAAGAGGAAGCCCCTGGTTGGCGACTACGAGCCACTCAACCAGGGGCGACACACAGGACACACTAGATGTTGAGCGACCGCTCTGTCGGGGCGTCTGGCTTCTTCGGAACCTTGTAGACGCCCTTCGTGCTGGCCGACAGATAGCGGTTGTCGGCTGATGCTCGCAATGCTTGGATTTCCTCACGATCAGTCAAGGCGACCGGCGTGATGTATGCGGCGGCTTCGGCAACCGGGATGTCCATTCGGTACGCCTTGTCGCAGCATTTCTTGATGTTACGAGCAACCCAGCCGTCGTCTTCGGCAAAAGGCTCGTCCTTCAGTCCGTACCTCTTCAGCCACACATTCCAAATCGGCAGTCGCTCTTCACGTGGCGGCAGGTCAAAGAAGAAAGTATCGGTGAATCGGGACTTCATTGCAGAGGACAGCCCTTGGATGCTGTTGCTCGTCGCCAGCCATAGCGTATCGTTCCCGCCGATGGCTTGCACTACCTTCAACGCGGCTCTGATTCCCTTCTGGCTCGAGCCAACTAGTGAATCTTGCATGGCTCCAAGGTCGATCCGGATGACGACGCGATCAAACTCGGCTCCAACAGCCTTGCAGATGGCCGACTTACCGCAACCAGGAACACCCAACAGCATGACACCGAAGACGTCGAAATCTTCCATCCAGGAAAGTAATGTGCCTTCCTGGTCCTGATTGACGCCGCTCGTGTCGCCACGATTCGCCAAGCCGGTCTTCTCGATTTCGTCCAGCCAAACGATGACCTTCGGCTTGCGTCGTCCGGTCATGATCCGGCTCAAATAGGTTTTGATTTGGTCGAGACCACCGAGATCATCGAACTTCTCACCGCCACGATGAATCGACAGTCCCTTGGTCTGCTCGACTTGCTTGCGTTTCGACGACCAGCAATGTTCAAGGTCAATGCTGCAAACCGGTTTCTGTCCCTCGACCGGCTCGCCACGTAAGGCCATCGCGACAACTTGTTCGGCTCCGAAGTAGGGAAGACCCTTGACGGCTTCAACAACGCTGCCGATGGCGTCTTCGGATGCTTGTGGCCGTTTCAGCTTGATGCCGGTGCCATCGCATTTTTTGCAGGACGATCGGGGTTCGACCTGTCCGCCTCTCGTGCATTCGCAAGCCGATGCTCGTGCATCGAGACCCTTGACACATTCCGCCAGTTGCTCTTCGTTCGGCATCGGCTCTTCGATGACGATGACGTCGTTCTTGAGGCTTTCCGGAAGCTGAATCACTTCGGAGAACAAAACAAGAGACCGGCCAGTCACCTTGTATTTGTCTCGGAGATTCCAGATGGCCTGACGGACGATTGGATTATCCATCCAATCGAGCGCAGCATGCATGCAGATGATGCTGTTGGCTGGTAGAATCTCTTCATAAGCGATTTGGCAGAGGAACTCGACCGGCGACGTGATTTGTCCGTTGTCGTTCAGTGTCGATGCGGCTTTCGCGGCCAGTGGATTCGTGCCGTATGCGGTGACGCCGGAAGCAGAGTTCCACGAGAGCAGCGGCGACGGCTTCGGGATTTCGCAGCAATCGGCCAAAAGTGTCTTGATGGTTGCTGCAGGGTCGTTGGATTCAATCCCGATAAGTGGGACACCGCGACGACGAGCGTAAAGAAATTGTTCGGTAAAGGAAATCATGGCATTGTCCTGTGTGTTTCGGAGCGGACCTCCCGCCCCTCGTACTTAGTTATAGCACGAGGGGCGGGAATTATTAATCGGGAGTTGGGCGGACTAATGTCGGTAGAGGGCAGAACTACCGGCGTCCGCCCCAACTCCCTTATTTTGCTACGGCTTCGGCGACGGCTTCATCGACCATCTGTTGAAAATACCCGCTGCTCTTGATGAAGTCTTGAGCACTCTTATAGGAGCAGTTCCCAAGATAGCTCGTACCCTCTTGTTTCCCACCAAACTCTGAACCGACAGCCTTGCAGACGAGGGCCGTAATCTTGACGGTGCACCAGCCCCATCGGCCCTCTGCCGTCTTCATGACCTCACGGACGGCTTTTGCGTAACCAGGGGCGGACCTTGTTGATTTCTCCGAGTGTTCTGGTGTCTCGTCTTCGGACAACGCTTCGATGGTGATGGTGAGTTTATTCTTGCCGGTTGCCATTTCGATTCTCCTGTGTGTCGGAGCGGTACCCCCGCCCCTCGTACTTAGTTATAGCACGACGGGCGGGAACTATTAACCGGCTCCGAAATCGAACTCGACTTCGGTGATCCGCCTATTTTTCAGGATTGTTCTGGCTTCTTTTTCTACTTCGGCTGTCCACTCTTTCCCAAGAATACATCGCCACCCGCTTCCCCAACTAATGCGGAAATACGGCTTGTCCTGTATGATAGTCTTTTCAACAGGTATCTTGAGTGGCGGAATCTCGCCGTCATCAGGATGAAAATAAGCCATGCTAAATCCGGTTTTATCATACGTCTTGAACTTCGCTTCTACTTCACCCTGAAAAAGTTGTTGTTTTTTTCCAGACATGACGCGGAAGCGAAAAAGACCATTGTGCCCTTCGATTGTCCAACGATTAAGGTGTTTGCCGTTGTCGACAACATAAGCACGTTGAGCTACTGGTGTTTCATCCATTTTCGTTTCTCGGTTTCGTACTTGGTTATAGCACGAGGGGCGGGAATTATTGACCGGAAGGCCGGTCCACTTCGGTGGACCGGCCCCGCCCCGCGACAATTACACCCCTACAGGTTCGGCGTTCGACTTCTCCAGGTCAGCCCGCATATCAAACCCCCAGTCGGATTGGATTTGGGCTGCGGCTGCGGCGAATCGGGGGCTGTCGAGAATCGACCGGACTTGATTCTTCCTCTCTTCCGGCTTCCAGGACAGACCGGGATAGAAGTCCCATAAGAAGTCCTCGAAATCATCGTAGCAGTCGGGGAGGCCATTCGCGGCGACACCCTCAAGGTGACGGAGGTTGAACTCGACAAACCAAGCGTCTGAGTACGTCTCCCCCACTTTGGCTGCTTCGGCCATCATGGCGTCATGGTTGGCGACTTCATTTTCAACGACGTGCGGATAGAAGCGAGACATGTGAAACTCCTGTGTGTACAAAGGACGGAACCCCCGCCCATACTTCATTATAGCACGATGGGCGGGAACTATTAACCGGACCGTTTGGATACTACGACGCCCATGGTGACGACGAGCCACCATGGGCGTTACACAGGATTTCCAGGCAGGAAAGTTAAACCACGCCTAGTGGTAAGATTGTTGTTTCTTCGGTTGACACCTTACCGCCGTTTCGGACCGCCCAATCGGCTCGTTGGGCAAACTCCCTTTGGGCGTCTCGGTCGTCCCAGTCGATGACTCGTTTGTGACACTCGCCTGTGTCGGAATAAAAGACGGTGCAAAGAACCTTCAACACGATGTGTTCCTTTCCAGTCAGGAAACCGACTATTTCCACTCGCCGATGACGGCACGTAAGTCCTTCTCGAAGTCGTTGCCCTTCCACGAGTTCAGGCCGAACTCAATGACACCGGCTCCAAGTTTCTGGCGGTCAAATACGGCGACCTTACCAGGTTCCTTGAAGACGACGGCGACCATCGGATAGAGCGACCCATCGACAACACAATCGAAGGTAACAACACAAAAGCCTTCGTTTTGTCCGTTCCGGTGGTAGGCTTTTTCAGCCGAATCAGGAACGACAGGAACAAATCCGTTGCTTTTACGAGCCATGTTTCTCCCTTTCCAAGCTGGAAACTTCCCACTGCCACACGCCGTCACACGAGACAGTACCGGTCATCTCTCCCTCTTCAAAGGAGAATCGACGCATTTCGGCGTCATAGATGCCGCCCAAAAACTGCTCGCCATTGACGAAATCGTCGGGTTGAAAAGCCTTATTCAAGGCACTTGCAACCTCCTCGACATGTCGGCCAAAAAACTCCGACTCTATAGCCCTTTTTGATCCATCGAATCTCATATCGCCTCCTAGGGTATTGGTTCTGGCTGGCGGTGACGGCAGGAAGGGTGCAAGCACCGGTGCTGACGTGGAGGACAGCCAGAGCCGACACCCTCCCCCATTGCTGGGGGAAGGGCGGATGGTGAGAACTAGATCGAGTTGACGACGGGAATCGACGCCATGAGCTTGTCTTCGCTGGCAATGAGAGCCATGTCAACCAGGGTCCGTGCCTTGTCTTCGTCGGCGGCTGTCGGCTCGTAGGCATCACCCTTGCCTTCGGTGATCTTGAGCACGACTTTGTTGACGAGACGGCTGACGGTGTTGTTGAGTTCTTTCTTGGTCATCTGAAGAAGTCCTGTGTAGTGCCGGTTTCCGAAGGCCGGACCGAACTCGGTCTCGCGTCACCCTCCCCCGACATCAAGTTATAGCACGACGCCGACAGGTCATTAATCGCCGCTTCGCTGCAAAGCCGGTTGATAGTCACCAGCCTTCGTGCTATAACGAAGTAGGAGAAAAGAACATGACACCAGCCGAACAAAAAGAACTACGACGGTTGAAGAAAGCCGCTGTCGAAATCATCGAGCGGCATGGGATGGAAGACGTCATCGAACGTCTTGTCGATAATTTGGTTAGTGCCTTTATCGACAGTAGCTCCACGGACAGAGCAGACATCTACGGCGACCTGTTGCGTGATGGCTGCGTTGGCTATGACAAGATGACCAAGACCCAACTCATCAACGAAATGGCGACGAACTTCGGCTACCTCGTTGAAGAATGGGAAGAGGAAGAGGAGGACGACGAATGATAGCAGCCGAGTTCAAGACAGCCTGCAAACTGGCATTCGACAGAGCGGTTGACCTGTCGGGTGAAAACGACGACAGCTTTTGGGGTTTCGGTCTTCCAGGATTCAAGCCGATCATGGCGACGATCCGACAAGCAGCCAAGGCCATCCGATACCAATGCTGGCAGTTTGACGGGGGTATCGACCAAGACAATCTACAGGAATGTCGGGTTGCCTTCCGCAAGAGCATCACCGTCATCGGTTAATAGTTCCATCCACTCGGTTAACAATCACCTGTGGTCGTGCTATAACGGAGTAGACAAGAACACTCACACAGGAGCCAGAAATGGTCACAAGAGAACAGGTCGTGCAACAGGTTTTCGAACGACTCATCAGCCCAGCCACTTGCGATGACTGTGCGGCCATCGAAGACATGGATTGTACAAAGGTCGTCAAGACCGCAACAGGGTTGTACACAGTGAGCGACAAATGCCACACAATTGCATTTTTTGAAGACGGTACCGCCATCACCGTTATCGATGGCATTGAGTACAAGCTCAAGATGATCGTTGAGATCGTTTCGGAGCGGAAGGTCGAGGAAGAGTACGCAAGAGCGGAAAGCCCCAAACAATTGGTCTACATTTGCAAAGCGGCCAACCACGAAGTGCAAGTTTCGGAAATGACGGCACAAAGCCATCTCAAAGAGTTCAACGAGGGAATGGCGGCTCTGGAGAGTGAGAATCGCAGCGTCCTTGATGTCGATTTGTGGATTGCCGATTTCGTCAGCAAAATCGGCGGGAAATGACCTCCACAACCCACCCGCCCCGCTGTTGGCGGGGCGGGTTTTGCGGGTTAATAGTCCCCTCCATTCGTGCTATAACGAAGTACAGGAGAACCATCATGGGATATCAAAAAGAAATCGAGCTTGCCAAGAGCCTTGGCTACATCGTCGAACCACAACTCAGAGCCGGTGATCCGCCGATCTTCAACCGGTCGCGTCTCCCTCATCCACGCATTCGGATTTGGGAATGTGTCCAAGACTGCAAGATTCGTTGGGCGTGTGCCGAATTGGACAATGGCGGCTGGAAGAATCATCGCTACTATGCGGACCTGACGGAAGCCATCACGAAGGAGGCAAAATGAAGATCAAGGTCGAACATTGCACGAACGGCCGTACCCTCTATTTCCAGCTTAAGTGGGGCGACGGTCACTGGCAGAACGTTCCAGGTGAGACGTGGAACCGCAAGATGGCTTCACATGTCCTCGACATATTGGAGCGTGTCTACGATCTGAATAGGCGGCTTATTCGATTCGAGCACCGTTGAGGGCGAATACAGAGAAGCCCGGTTGGATTCGCCAACCGGGCTTCCGCAAATAGACTACCAGAGGTAGGCTTCAACAAGGTCGTCGAGGGCTTCCAACGTGAAGAAGTCATCGCCAGCGGCGTAGACTTCCCCGATATACTGGTCCAACTCTTCGACTTGGGCTTCGGTCAGCTTCGGCATCATCAATCTCCTGTGTGAACCGGGCGGAACCCCCGCCCGTACTTAGTTATAGCACGACGGGCGGTGACTATTAACCGGGCTGCTTGATTAACCGTCTGCCCTCGTCGTGCTATAACTAAGTAGGAGGGAACGAAGATGGATCGAGATTACTGGTTGGACCAAGCCGAATTACAACTCCAGCAAACAGGAGACGACTACAATGAAGCGGACGTATCGAGTTTAGCTGACGCCATGATGATCGAGGAGCAGTGTACATGTTAGCGACAATCATGCTGGCCTTACCACCAACGGGCTGGCAAACCATAGAAGACGACGGAGAAACCGCCCCCGTCATTGTGGCGGTTGACGGAGGTTGGCCTTGACGGGCTGGCCTGCCGTCGCAATAGACGCCACGTGGTAATGGTGTAGCGACGACAGCAGGGGAACCGCCCCCATTTTAGCAGGGGCGGTTCCCTTATTATTTCTCTTCGGCTTCTATGCCGACAACGTTCTTTTCGTATCAACCGTCTAATCTTGACGGTCGCGGAAATACTCCCGCAATGCCTGAACAGGGCACATTCTGGGTATTTCTATATACCAAATCCCCTACCCCTCTATGGGGAGAGTATAGGTAACTATGCCCCAAAAGTACTCCAGTTGTGCCAATGGGGGTCGGGTGTCTCTCTGTATCGAATATACTTTCCGCGTATGCATGAGGCTATATTATTTCTTTCAGGCTGCGATTCAAATTAGTCTGAAAGAAAGCTAATCAAGATGATGGTTTCCGTCTCCGCTTTTCTTTCAGACTTTATTTCAGATTATTTAGGCTAGTCAGATCCATCAAGACCGGGAAGATTGGGAAGCTGGGGAGCGGGGAAGCTCGGCATTAATCTCTCGCCCGGCTCAATGCTCGCCGGAAAAGATGCTCATATGCACAGGAGGACCCGATATCGAATTTCCGCGAGAATAAAATGCCAAATGTGCGAAAAGATGACCTATTTCCCAGTGACTCTAGGGTGGGAAAGGGTGGATAACGCAAGCCTTTCAGACCCCAAATATCGAAAAACTCCGTTTTAAGTAAATGGCCTGGGGGTCCCGACGACGAAAAGGACTCTAATGTGGAGAAGACAAATCAGGCACCTTTAGACATTAACAGAGTCCTGAAAGCTCATGCGTTGATGCGTGTCGGCTCAGCCGGTCAAGTCATATCACAGTAATTACATCACATCCAGCTTTCTTCTTACCACGTAGATTCGGCTTCTCATATCGAGGAATTCCGTGGTGCAAGAATGATGTGATGAATAGGCTAATGAACGATCCCTTTTTGGCCCTGGTTACGACCGTTCCCTTTTGAACCGGCAGGTCGATGAAGTAGTCCGGCCATCGCTCTTCTAGCTCTCTGATGAGAATTTCCGGTTCGCGATCGTGTAGTTTCTGACGTAATACCGCCTGATCGAACAACGTCATATTCGGATTCGTTGGTCGTGGCGTGCTAGTCAGGACGTTCATAAGGGCGGTTAGCTTCGTCATTTCCGGAAACGTTATAGAACTAACCACAGAAAATAGAAACGCTGTCTGGTTTTTACTTAATTTATCGGACATCATCACTCTCCTGCTGGATTTTGGAAGACTATCTTAAAAATACGGCCCTTATCTTCGATTCTCCCAGTTCTTTGGTGATAATGCCACTTCTGGTGGATAAGAATTCAATCGACCGCACAGACTTGAAGCTGATATGCCAAGCTTTTTGGCCCATTCTGTGAGCGTATGAGATTCGTCATCACATGTGAGCATCTTGCGTGTATGCAGCTTTACAGCCTGCTCGATGGAATGATTCAGCAGATATTGGTATAGGGTGTTTTCTTTACAGCCTAATTTGGTTGCCCACCCACTTAGCGACAGCGTTTCGCCTTCGTAAGTGTATTCTTTGTCCTGCCGTACTGGACGACTTTCCCAGACCTTCTTCATATCTCTCTTTTTACCAACCCACTTAGGATTGGCTTCGGTAATCTGACGATGGAATTCCTTGTCGGTGTTGATAAGCCGCGACAACAGTCGAGCAAGTTTACGTTGCCCTTTAATCGGTGGCCGATTGGCTCCGCTTGTAGCCATTGCGAGGAACATTTTCTTCGCATCCTCGTCTCGCTGCCGCATAATTTCAAGCTTGGTGTCGCGGAACCAATCGGGGCGAATTGCCCTCAGCTTATCGGTAAACTCTGCATCATAAGCGTGTTGGGAAGGAGCAGTGAATCGATCGATAGCTTCGGCAAGTCTCTCCAATTCAGGGCTATCAGCATAGCGGCGAACAGGCCGCTTGGCACCCGATTGTGCCAACAGCAAAACTTCAACCTTGATCTTGGCGACCCGTTCCTCCATATCTGGGTCGAACCAGTCGGGGCGAATGGCTTCGAATATCTCTCGATGCCAATTGACTTGGCTGTTCATTGCAGTTTCACGCAAATCGCCAGTCCTAGGCTGTGGTCGTGGTCCTCCACTATGAGCACGCTCTAGGGCATCTTTCATGGCTTGCTTGCCTCTATCATACCTGTCGGCGTCAAACCAATCAGATGGGACGGCACGCATGGCGACGTCAAACGAGAAATCGTAAGAGGAGCTACTCTTTGTGATATACCCCTCCATGGATCTAGCTAGGTGCCTTTCTTCCTTGTCTCCCTGGTATCTGCGTGGCCGTGGTTGGCCAGACCGGATCATCTGTAGCAGCAAAGCTTTCTTGGCGGCGATTGCAGCGTCGATCTGTTCGCGGCTCATACCCGCGAACCAATTCTGTCTCACCGGTTTGTCTGTCGATCTCTTTGTCATGATGAATATTTATAGCACGATGATAAATATTTATAAATATTCATCTTCATTCGAATATACAGTTCCATTATTTTGTAAGGTAGAGAAACATGAAATTATCATTACTTTGCGATGGTATAATCAGATTTCAAAGGCTAATAGCCGAAGGTAAGATCAATTCGTCAGATATTTATAACTTCTATGCGGTCATAGGCGGCTTGCCACGAAAAGAGTGGGGACAGTTCTTGTGGTTGTTTAAGGAGTTCTATAATAATCTAATGGCACAGTCATGGAGGGCTGTGCAGGGACGTGTGATAATTGGCTCGTCATTCGGTCCCGAAGGTAAAGGCGATTATTGGGTGATGAGTGATTTAGATGAATGGGTTCGACAAGGAGGCGATCCAAGAATGTGGAGAACGATATACGACACAGCTAAAGATTTACCGAGTGTAAAAGAAATAGATGGAAAGCTAGTAGTAAGAAACGGTAACAAAATCACAAATAAGTTCGTAGATGAGCTTGAAAGCAGACTACCATTATTCTCGGTTGATCAAGTCGAGCATGTATTCGATTTTGATGATTTAGGTGGAACAACCAGTCATAGAGGAATATGGTATCAAAACCTGCATTTCCTGGACGGAATAAGAGAAACAAAACCGCGAACACCAGCAGAATTGGCACACGCTATCGACAAAATGGTGCAAATGATGCACCATAACTCAATGTTCCTGGCATACACATCAAGTGATTTCAAGAAATCTGTTGATGCCGTTAATGCTAAGTTCAATGCATCAGGCCCATCGGAATATTGGGTTTATGTTGACGATTATATCAGAAGAACTATAAACAAAATAAGAAGAAAAGAGCTGGGTATAGACATTATACTGCCCACGAAAATAAGCAAAAAGAAATTGTTCGCACAGAAGCCGAACAGAGATAGATTTGATGAGATGCCAGATAGTCCAGAAGATAACATGATGCAAGTAGATGCTTCTGTGTTGCGTCGGATGAAGAAAGGCGAGCAAGTTCAGTTCGAATCGCCAGAGAATGCCTATAATTATGCGCTATTACAAGTTAAAGGGAGATGGCCCGAAGGCGAAAAACTCATTTTACAAGATCCGTGGACGATTCTGTCTTATGCAGAACATATCATTAAGGGGCGTTGGCCTGAGGGAGAAAGAGCAATATTAGAGTCCGGAAACGACCGTGTTGCGAAAGATTACGCTGTTGGAGTGATTAAGGGGCCATGGCCAGAGGCCGAAAAGCTAATAGCAAAAACTGCCTCAAGTGCCTTCTTTTATGCCAGAGATGCTCTAAAGAGTCGCTGGCGACCCGCAGAAGAAGCGATAATGAGGGAAGACGATCCAAGAGACGTGGAATCATACGCCACACAAATAATCAAGGGGCGGTGGCCAGAAGCTGAGCATATATTATTACAACATAGCAAAGGTAATTACTCATTCGCATTGAAAGATTACTTAGATGGTGTGAAAGAGCCATGGCCAGAAGGCGAACAAGCATTAAGAACCAATAAGACCAATAACTAATAGGGGATAATAATGAGATTAATGTTTCTATCTGAAGGCTTATCGGGTGAGTACAGGCCGTATGAAGGGTATATGTCAGGGCGCAAGCCTGTAGCATGGTCCGATATGCCATATATTAATCTGCTCAAGTTATATAGAGCCCATCTCGACGGAGACGAGAGCAGCCTAAAGAAATTCACAGAGGTAGCACATAGAATATTGGTGCATTACCTAGACAGGATGTTTCGATATTACGTGACGCTTGAAGATATCGAAGATTCTGTGAATCGGGCAATATCTGGGCTGGTGACAAGACCGCCAGAATATACCTTCAAAACGAGCAAGCATATTTTGAATTATCTGAAAGTGGCCGCACGCCATAATATAGCAAAGATTATAACGAAAAACAACGAAAACGATAGGCGTAACACAGAATATTTCAACTTGAGAGGAGAAGAGGCACCGCAGGCGGAAGAGGAGCTAATGCCTCTGGATGAACTGTTGAAAAAATACGAGGAATATTATGTAGAAGTAGCTAAGACACAGAAAATGCCGCCTATGGCAAGGTCATTGAAGATACTGAAAAGACGAGCCGCAGGGCAGAGTCTAGAGGAAATAGGTAAAGATTTAGAATTGACAAAAGAACGTGTGCGTCAGATAGAAGCAAAAGGAATAGCAGCCCTAAGAAGGTTCATAGCCGCTAAAAATATTTAGGGCCAGATCCGCCCCGATTGGAGAGATGCTGCTTAAATGCGATATTTCAATAACAAACTGTCCGTAATACTTGAGAAGTTGAGCCTGTCTGGCGACAAAGAAGATATGTTAATGACTATTTCCTTTAACATATCTAAAATGAGGCGGGCCGGACAAGACGGGATATTCCAAGTTGGTCCATATACGATAATTCTGACATACGTAGAAGATGGCGAACATGCAAAGAGCTACCCAGAAATGTCTGCGATTGTATTAGGAATTAAACACGACAGCGATATAGGTGATTTTGAAATAGAAGAGCTATTAGCACATGAGATGACGCATTTAGATGACGTCAAGCTACGTAAAAAAGAGCTTAGAAATAAGCAATGGGGTGTCGATAATCCGAAAGTGACGGAAAAAGAGATATCAAGTAGAGAATCGGGCGATTATGGTTATTACCATATGCGTCCCTGGGAAATAGATGCTAACTTAGTGTCGGTTATCCGCAGAACAATCAGAGATTGGAAACGAAGTGGATTGAGCAAAGAAGAATCGTTCGAAAAGCTAAAACACTATAAACCAGAAGTTTATAGAAGTTCAGACCCAATGCTAACATACTGGAATCGACCAGAGACACGCAAGAGATTTTTAAAGCTCGCAGCCGCTACGTTTGACAAGATATGGGATAATTTACCATAGAATGATGAAAAGCTCTTGTGTTGTGCTGTCCTGTCGAGTCCTATTGAGTCCAGCCATGTCAAGTCACGTCAGGTCCTATGCTTGACTCATGTATATTTGTAGCACGAGAAGAGCAGAGAATTAATTGTTATGTTATTTCTTCAAATTTGACGATATAGCCGCAGCCAAATCCGCCCATTTTAGAGGCACCGATTCCGATGGCGCTAAGGGCGTAGGCTAAAAGAAAGTTTATCGTCTTTGGTTGGATGTCGTCATCAAATTCGACCGTTCCTGTCGCTCGTACCGGCGTACCATGGCCACGCCGGACGCCTATACATTCTATTCCGTTCTCGGCAGCATAAATAGCATCTGCAAAGTACAGTTTCTCAGAGTATGTGCTGTCGGCTTTTTTACGATCTGTTACGAACTCGCTAAATACTACATAGTCACTGCAGGTCTTTGGGCGAAGATGCTCTCGCTGCATCTTGTTAAAATGGACAGCGTGGCGGAACGACGCAACAACATAGAAAGATCGAATGACAATATAACCGCCGCTATTGTGATCCCATGGGTCGTTTGGTCCAGGCGAATAGCATTCAAGTTCGATTGTGATTGCAAACTTTCTTTTTACCATACAAAAGCTCTTGTCTTGTCGGATCTTGTCGGATGCAGTCTAGTCACGGCCCGTCTAGTTCCGGAGCGTCACGTTTGGTCTTGGTCGGGGTAAATTATCGAGACGTATAGATAAAATAATGATGAAAAATCTTGTCAAGTCTTGTCAAGTCTTGTCATGTCGAATCGAGTCGAGTCTTGTCCGGTGCGGTCGCATCTGATTGAGTCAAAACATGACCTGTCAAGATTCTCGTCTCGGATTGCTAATCATACTACCACAATCTCGGACTTGTCGAACCAATGGACATCATGCTGCCAAGAGCCAGTGGCATCATTGAAATAGACCGTTCCTATCCACTTGTGGTCGTTTTCGTCAAAAGACAGTTGCTTCTCTTCGGCGACGTAGACACCGTTCAAGAATTTGTCGTTATCGTTGAAATTCTCAGGACGAATCTCAAACCGATTCAATAGATTAGCAACATTCTCAATGAATTCACCGTAAGCACAAGCCGCAACGTCGTGTGGTGTGGCCATATTGCCGTCCTTGTTTGAATTGTTGTGACGTAGCATCGAGTCAAGACATGACCTGTCGTGGTATAAAATAGATGATGAAAAATTCTTGTGTTGTGTCGTCACGTAACGTAACGGCCAGTCGTATAACGTCGTGAGGAGTCGAGTCCTGCCCTATCGTGGTCCTATGAAATGAATGATAAAAAGCTCTTGTGTTGGCTGGGTACGTCAGATCGAGTAACGTCGGGTGGTATGTGGTCGTGACCCGTAACGTCAGGGCCTGTCGTGACACGTCAAGGTATGTGAATTATGATTGCGAATTCTTATCTTGTTTGGTGATGGCTTATTTCGTCGTATTACGGCCTGTCATATCCGGTTCCGTTACGATGTGTTAAAGATGAATTATAGCAAAAGCTCGTGTTGTCTTATCAAGTCGAGACCCGACTAAATAAGTGGCGTCTTGACCTAGGGCGTAGCGTCATAACGAAGTATATGGTTATAGCACAACAAGAGCTGGTTATTAATTCCTGTCAGGATCAACATACACCATGACATTTCGGCCCCGGCATGTTTGCTAAGACTATACCATCTCGGCCTGCCGCACCGCTATGTAGTTCGCTATTAGCCGCACCAGTACGATCCACAACATCTAACTGGTCCCCCATTGTCATAAGTTCAAGACGCTCGGGGCATGCCTCCAAACATCGTTTCAGCCGATAAACCCACAGACGCTCTTTTTGGGTAAGTGGCGGAACTTTCAACTTCAGATTTCTGGTAATTTGGAACATGCCTTGATTTAAGGATAATGCTAAAAAAGTTCTTGTGTTGTCTGAATACGTCGGGTCATGCCGAGTGAGATAAAGTCAAGTCCTGACATGTCCGGTCGCATAGCGGCTTGTCGTGGCTTGTTCGAATGAATGTTTGGTTGTTCGGCTGGATTCTTAAATGATGAAAAGCTCTTGTCTTGTGTTGTTTAGTCACGTCTGGTTTAGTCACGTCGTAGATCGTCATATCGTGACTTGTCTTACGATTGATTGTAGCACGACAAGAGGAATTATTAACTTAAAAGAAACTTGGCTTGTACTGTCATGGCGTGTCGAGTCGTAGCTAGACCAGTCAGGCATCGTCACGTCTGAATTTGTCGAGACGAGTCCGGTCTTGCCGCGTCATGATAAAAGAATGAATGATGAAAAGCTCTTGTCTTGTCAAGTCGAAGTTGGTCTGGTCGAGCCATGGTTTGTCGAGGCGGGGCCGGTCGAGCCTTAGCTTGACGTGTATCCTATTGAGAATGATGAAAAAGCTCTTGTGTTGATGCGTGTCGGCTCGGCTCAGAGCATCACGTCGCGTAGCGGAAGGTCATGTCTGGCCACACTACGAATGATAGCAAAACTTCTTGTCAGGTCTTGTCTGGTCGCGTCTAATCGAGTCTTAATGAGTGTTGACGGGTCAAGTCCAGTGATAATTCTTAATATGATGATAGCACGAGGAGATAGGAAAATTAATATAAGAAGCTCTTGTGTTGTCGGGTCCAGTCGTAAGCTGTCAAGGCTAGTCAGGGCGAGTCCAGTCCCATTCTGTCCCGAGACGTATCCAGATGTATCGTATGAATGATAAAAGCTCTTGTGTTGTGCCGTCATGTCCAGTCTTAACTGGTTCGGTCGAAGCGAGTCATAGTTGGTCAAGACACGTGCTGTCGGAATACTATGATGACGAATTCTTGTCTTGTGCGGTTGTGGCCGGTCGTAAGCTGTCCTATCACGTCTAGATGCGTCAAGGCGGGTCAAGGTAGGTCTTAACTGGGCTAGACGAGTCGCATAGGGTATTATAGCACGAGAGTAGGAAGAAATTAATCGCTACTCGCTGTGGTGCTATAATACATTGACAGGATTTGACGGGCCAACACCCGATTCGACTTGCCATGATGCCATTAGACTGTACATCATACGACTGCACAAGACAACACGAGAACTTTAAATGATCAATACAATCCTGTTTCATGATATTGTTCGCCAAAGAAATCTGGCTGAAACACAAGAAACGTAACAAGCCTCGACGGGATGTGACCTGCCTGACCTGAACATGTTAGGACTGGTCTGGCCTTGATTCGACCCGACAACACAAGCCAAGAGCTATTTGATTATATCGGGGCACAACTCCCGAATGCTCTTATGTGGGAAGAATTCCCGGATAAGCTTCTTCCATTTCTCCTCTTCTTGTTGTGCTGCTATTTTGTGTTTGGTCGCCTCTACGCG